>Ga0007863_1000420_pt1 | contig 6229 bp, 7 predicted proteins | sample CryBogCBH10Sep07_FD_54996 | JGI IMG/M metagenome (GOLD analysis project Ga0007863, IMG submission 54996) | Freshwater microbial communities from Crystal Bog, Wisconsin, USA - CBH10Sep07 | ecosystem: Environmental > Aquatic > Freshwater > Lake | place: Crystal Bog, Wisconsin, USA | collected... | reverse complement strand
TTAAATGACTGCCTGTTTCTCGATTGTATTTAGCACGACCTTTAGCTGTAAGTCCAGCACCTTTGGACACTGGTAATTTCTCACCACGTCCGATGGATAATGAAACTCCACCTTTTTTCATTTTAGCTGTCTTGGCAGATTGTTTAAATGCTGCTGCGGTTGGAGCACCTTTAGATCCTGGTTTACGCATATGTTCACCACTACCATGAGCTATACGCTCTTGTTTAGCGTGAATGTTTGCATAAAGACCGCCAGATTTAAACTTCTTGCCTTTGTCAGCTTCAGCGAAGTCTTTACCTACAGATTGGGGAATACCTACTTTTTTAGCAAAGGCTTTGTTATGAGCCACTGCCTCCATGAGTCTATGTTGTTTTGCTGATTTACTGGGCATGATGTTGTTTGATGAGTTCGTCAATCTTACTTTCTAATTTAGAGAATCTGCCATCTAAGTGAGCCACCATTCTATCTAATTCAGCTTGAGTTACATTGTCTCGTGCAATTTCTTCACGAGTACGATTAAGTAAAATACTTATTCTTTGTAACTCATCAAACTTATCTTTTACAATAAAGCCAACAATACCAACAGTGACAGATAGGATAAAGTTCCATGCCAACATGATATCATTAGCTGACATGATTAAAAGTATCCTGGGAATGTATTGCCAGCATCAGCATTGTTTTTAATTAAAATGCCAGTAATATTTGCAGAGCAAATTAATGGACCACTTGTGCTTGCTTTAAACAAATATTGAATATCTGTTTTTTCAGTCACTTTACGTGGAAGTGTTTCATAGTTAACTTCAATTTGCTGAACAAATGTTTGCTCATTAACGATTAATACTTGACCAGTCACATTGTTGTTAAATTGAACTTGGAAATTAATCCATGCACTACTTGTAAAGCCAATGTTAGCTGTTTTATATGATCTTAGAATATACAATGTATATCCTGCAGGTACGGTATAAATAGAAGCTTGTGTTTGACCTAAACCAGCGTTTATTTGTGCATATGTAGTTCCACCATTAGAAACAACAATATTACCTGTGTTAGTGCTATTTGCCATTGTTACATTGTTAATTCTTAAATAAGAATTTACAGTTGTAACAGGCGTAGTTCCGTTTAATGGTAATGTTTCTGAAATTGGAATATAGTTAGCATCTAAACCCATAATAACAACAGCACGAGGAGCAGTATCTGTTACAGATGTACTTGATACTGTCATTTGAACTGCTGTAGATGGGAATGTATACAAACCACCACTTTGAGTTAAACCTTCCCAAAGAGGACCAAATGCTGTGTTACTTACGTTTGATGAGTATCCATATAACAAGAAAGGTGTATGGCCGTAAATTTGACCACGAGACACTTGCAGGTTAAATGGTTCTGTTATTCTTAAACGACCAACTGAATCAAGCGTGTTATTTGTTTTTGGTACTGGATATACCATGATTAATCTCCTAAAGTTAAAGAATGGGGGACGAATCCCCCACCAAGATTAATTAATCAAAGTTACCGTATGGGTATGTTGTAGAATTACCAATGTTCATGTCAAGTTGGTTATAACGAACTGTTACTTCAATTTGACCTGTTGTTGGTGTTGCTAAACTAGAACCAGTAATTGCTAATGTAACAACAACTTGGCTAAACCATGAAGGTTGTTGACCAGGTTGAATGTTTTGTACATCTTGTAATGTTGCACTAGCGTATGGTAATTGTGTGCCAACAAATGTTGCAGTACCACGAGTTGCTGAAGTTACAGCAGCCATAGTAGCGTAAACGCCAGTTGATGTAGCAAAGTTATTTGAAACATATGGTTGAATAGATGTAGCTGTGTGTGTACCATCTGAAGGTAATGTACCAACATCAACAATGATGTCAGTAATATTTGATGAGTATGGTAATAAGAATACAACACCACGATAAGCAGTACCAGTAGCATCAGCTGTAGGAGCAGAAGCTTTAGTTGGACCATTGGTGCTATAAACACCAGATTGTGGAGTCCAGATTGTAGCTGTGTTATTTGGAATGTTGCTTGATGTAACAAATGCACCAGAACCACCACCGTAATTAGCTGTGTTTGGAGTTGTTACTGAGAAATCTAAAAGTGCAGACTGAACTAAGTCAGTGTAGCCCACATCACGTTGTGGACCAAAACGGTTATCACCCGATAGAATCGGGCCGTCAAAGGTAGAACGAGCCATAATATATCCTTATGCAAAAGTCCTCTTATCAATCATTGCATTGTCTGCTGGGGCAGTCCGATAAGAGTAATCACCCAGATANAATATTCTTGCATAAAATGCTTGAAATTGCAACAAATATCTATTAATATTGCAAACTATGAGAGCATATCCAGAGCAGGTTTTACACCAATATAATCAAGCATTTTCCTTGAAATTACAAGGTAAAGTCCAAGAAGCATTAACTCAATGTGAGTCTATTTTAAAGATTCATCCAACTTATTCTTTAGCCCTTCAGCTCATAGGCATAATATTTGCAGAAGTCAAGAACTATCCCATGTCTTTAGAATACTTTACAAGAGCCATGAAGCATGATAGGAAGAATGCGGCTATTTATAGTAATCGTGGCAATGTTTACCAAGATACCAAACAATATGACTTGGCTTTAGCTGATTTTGATCGTGCCATAAGTATCAAAAGAGACTTTGTTGAGGCTCATTATAATAAAGGCAATTGTTATAAAGAGATGAATCAATATGAAAAAGCTATAGAATGCTACAAAAGAACACTAGTCTTTAATCCAAAATACAAGGATGCCTATACAAATATGGGTACTTGTTATCAAAATTTACAACAGTTTGATAAGTCAGTTGAATGTTACGATAAGACGATTGAGATCAATCCACAAGACTGGATGGCTTATAACAATAAAGGTTATGCATTACATGTATTAATGAACCTAGACGAGTCTATTAAAACATATGATCAAGCTATATCATCTAATCCAGATAACCCAGATCCTAAGTTTAATAAAGGACTTGTAGAGCTTTTAAAGGGTGATTGGGAAAAAGGTTGGGAAGGACATGAAGTTAGATGGACTAATCGTTTTTCTCCAGTTAAATTGCCTAAACTTTGGAAGGGTGAGGATCTAACAGATAAAACAATCTTTATTCATCACGAACAAGGTATTGGTGATACGATCCAATTCTGTCGTTATCTTAAGCTTTTAAAAGCTAAAAAGATTATTGTAGCTGTTAAGCCAGAAGCTTTTGCCTTATTAAAATCCATGCCTGAAATAGATGAGATCTATGATGACTTATCTAAAGTAAATGAGAATGATTATCATTATCAATCACCATTTATGTCATTGCCTTATATATTTAAAACAAGACCTAACAACATTCCGCATGATGTTCCTTATCTATTTGCACCAGAAGATCGTGTAGCTTATTGGAAAGATAAGTTAAAGGATGATAAGAAGTTTAAAGTAGGACTTGTATGGTCTGGTGGATTTAGAGCAGATCAGCCAGAATTATGGGCTGTTAATAATAGACGTAATGTTCCATTAGATAAGTTAGCTTCATTCCAAAATGAAAACATATCATTTTACAGTTTACAAAAAGGTGAGTTTGCTGAAGCTGAATTAAAGAACTCTAAAGTATGGAATATGATTGATTATACTTCTGAGTTACAAGACTTCTCAGATACTGCTGCATTGATTGAAAATCTTGATCTTATAATCTCTGTAGATACATCGACTGCACACGTAGCTGGTGCTCTAAACAAACCTGTATGGATGATGAATCGATTTGACACATGCTGGAGATGGTTAACAGAAGGCAACAAAACAGATTGGTATCCAAGTATGACTATCTATAGACAGAATAGTTTCAACAATTGGTATAACGTGATTAACAATATTGCAATAGACCTACATGCACTTTCCAGAAGATAATCTTTACCTTGTAGATGGAGGTATTGGAGACTTCCTCCAATTTGTGCCATTTATGCTTCAATATAAGCGTAGATACTTTGTTTTAACGCATTTTAAAGGTGCTAAAGAGCTTATGTTAGCTTTAAATGTCATGCCTGATACGTTAATGTATTACTCTACAGAACCTGAAAAAGTAGAGAAAATTAAACAAATTGCACTCCATAATACCATCAATCAATGTCCAAGACATTTTTACTTCTACGGTAATCCATTCCCAAAACAAAAGCCATTATTTGATAATGATAAAAAGACTATTGGTGTTCATCTAAATGGAAGTAAGTTCTCTTTAGAATGGCAAATAGCCCATAATATGATTACTAAATCTATTCCTTCAAAGATTATAGAGTCTTTTAAAGATTACAATGTGATTGTATTTGGATTGCCTGAGGATTTAGGAGGGCTAGAAGAATCTGATCATGTGAAGTTTGTTTGTTATAAAGATATAGCCAAAAGCTTTGCTTATGTTGAACAGTGTGATTATGTGGTGGCTGCAGATAGTTCTGTTAAAACCATGAGCTCTATGTTACGCATTCCTACATTCGTATGGATGGCAGATAACGAAGATCCATTTAGAGATAAGATCTTTATTGATCAATATGTCAAAGATGGCATTATGAAAACATTCAAATATAAAAATGCTTTTGATGATATGGATGAAGGCATCAAGCAAACCATGGAGTTTTTAAATGAATCCAAATAAAGTAGTTAATTCACAATATGGTCAAATCATCATAAATACAAACGATAAGGGAGTTGGAGCTTCTATATCTGAAGGATCATATTTTGAGCCTGAAAATATAAACATTATGATTGGAGTGATCAACACACTTCTACAAAGAAAAGACAAAATTACATTCTATGATGTAGGTGCTAACATTGGAACACATACGTTAGCCATAGCTAGTACATTCAAAAATAAAGTATTTATAAGATCATTTGAAGCTCAAAGACAAGTTTATTATATGTTATGCGGAACTATTGCTTTAAATGGATTACGCAATGTATATGCTCACCATTGTGCCGTTGGTGGCTATTATGGTTTGATTGATATTGATTTACCAGATTACAATGTAAGACAAAACTTTGGTGGTCTTGAGATTAAAGAGATAGATAAATCAGATAATCAAGATATGATTTTTAATAGTTCAGAAAACATTGAAATGATGAGATTAGATCAGTTTCATGAACCTATTGATTTCATCAAAATGGATATTGAGGGAATGGAGGAAGAGGCTTTATTTAGATCCTCGCTTATGCTTGAGGAGTATATGCCTGTTTGCTACGTGGAAATATTTAAATCTAATCAAGATCGCATTTTTAGCTTCTTTAAAAGCCTTGGCTATAAATGCTATTCAAATGGTCAAGATATGCTTGCTATGCCGACTGGCATGGATGTAACTATTCTAAATTTTAATCCTGTATAAAAAGCCCCTAGATGGGGCTTCCTATTATTGTGCTGGAGTAACTCCTTGTGGAGTTACAGGAGCTTCTGGAGCAACTTCAGGAGTTGATCCTTCTACTGGTGTAATGGTAGCAACTTCAGCTGGACTTACAAACAAATGTTTAAAATGAGAGATTTCAACATTCATTGCAACTTCAATTGCACTTTCAATAGCACCAAAAAAGCTTTTTACATAACCAAAAATAGTCTTAAGGATTTGTAAATGAGCCTTTACTAAGTTCCATATATCTTTTAATAATTGCATACTATCTCCTTTGTTAGATAAAAAACCCCACTTTTTTAAGGTGGGGCTTTCTATTTATCAACTAACTAGTTTCCTAATTAGTATGAACCGTAAACACCTAGTGGATCAGAAACACCGAATGAATAACGTTCACGNGATTTATANCNNACGTTACCAGTGTCNAAGTCACCGTCCATAGAGTTTTGTAGAGGTGTTCTAACGAACATTTTAAGACCGTTAGGCACATCTGTTGTTAAGAACCAAGCATTAGTTGCTGTTAAGAAGTGGTTAATTGTATAACCTTCTGGAACAGAACCGTTGTTCTTAATAGCATTGATGTCGTTGTTGTTTGTACCAACACGGAGTTCTGTGTCAAGTAAACGTGTAGCAACGAATTGTAATGCTGGTGGAACAACTAATTTGCGTGGTTTAGCAGCGATCAAGAGACCACGTTCATCAGTCCATGCAGCGATTTGAATAACAGCATTTTCCAATGATGTTTCGTTCAAGTCAGCTGGAGTTGATGGTGTGTTAGCATTAACGCCACCAGACACCAATGGGTGTGCAGTAGAGAATAATGATTGACCGTC
>Ga0007863_1000401_pt1 | contig 6363 bp, 8 predicted proteins | sample CryBogCBH10Sep07_FD_54996 | JGI IMG/M metagenome (GOLD analysis project Ga0007863, IMG submission 54996) | Freshwater microbial communities from Crystal Bog, Wisconsin, USA - CBH10Sep07 | ecosystem: Environmental > Aquatic > Freshwater > Lake | place: Crystal Bog, Wisconsin, USA | collected... | reverse complement strand
GGAGGTCTTTAATGGCAGAGAGATTAACAGCCATTGGTCCTTACTCCTTATTAGACGCCCTGGAAGTTGCGCGTTACGACGTTGTTGAACATGACAACGGCCTGATCATAAGCCTGTCCGTTCGACAGCGTGCCCTGCACACCAGGAGGGTTGTTGATGATAGAAACAATCTTAAACGGATTGTTTTGGAGGTAGCTGCTCGTGTTAATTGTCGTCGTATCAAGATACGCAGTCGACAATCCATTAGCCGTGTTGCCGGTGCTGTTGGTGCCAGCGCCAGTGCCAATGTTGTAGTAGGCAAAGCCAATCGTGGAATTTACGTCGGAAAGCGCCAAGCCAGTTGCGTCTGACTGAACGACAAACTTAGCGTTAGGATCGTTGACGATGTAGCCTTCAACAGTCTGCGTTGAAGCGACGTCGCTGCCAACCCAGAAGTTCGACCACACGGTGCGCTTCTGAGACACTGACAGGTATTTGCAGCCAACAAAGATGCCGGCAATGCCAAGGGCGACTGGTGTAGCACCCGTAGCAGCAGCCTGTGCGACAGAGCCGTCGGCCTGCCACGTTACTGGGTCGCCAAAAAAGATATTGGTCGCATTGTAGTCAATAAGGACAGCGACTTGCTCATATGTCGGAGCAGAGCCGTTACCCTGATACTGACGAAATCCAAAGGGGCTGTTGGTGTTCGCCACGATGGTTCTCCCTTTTACAGGAGTTCCTTCATCGCGCACCGGGGCGATATACGGAACAAAAAAAAGTTAATGCCTCACGCCGAGGAGGCTCAGGCCATTTTTCAGGCTTAACATTATTATATATAAAATGATGGTAAACGTAAAGAGACCCCATTTAGGGGCCTCTATTGTCTTTATATCATTAATCCCTCGGCACAGGCATGGGCTCATATGACTTATTAATTTGAGGCCTAACCTTTGCGTGGTCTCGCGTCAATGTGCCATCTGGCGTGCCAGATAATTGCTCTTCCTTCGCCCGAACCTGCATTCTCGCCTTACGGATCTCTGCGGCCTTACGCTCGTCAATAATCTCCGTTGGGCACTCCATCAGAATGTTACCCTTGCGCGTGATAACACCGCTGTTTGTGTCGTGTGGCATCATTTCGGGGTGGCGGCTCGTTGGAACCGCTGTCCACCCAGAACGCGCAAGTTGAACTTGATACGCGGGGTCTTCGGCGCCATACACCGTGTGACGACGCCACATATACGTCCAGCCTTCAGGAATAATGCCTGGGTCGACATAAAACTCATCAGTCCCGTCAACAACCTCTCCAAGGTGTTCACGCAATTCAGCCGCACGTTGGCGAGCTCTCTCACGCGGGTCTGCGTCACGAATAGGTGGCCTCAGTGAAGAAACAACTTCAACTGGAGCCGTCTCTTCAACGACATCTGTTACATCGTCTTGAAGAACTGGCTCTGATTTGCTCTTCTGGAAAAGGCCCTTTGGCCGTCCGCGTCTAATATTAGATTCCATAATTATTGCCTTCCCATCTTGCCTTCATTGCGAAGGGCGATCATGTTTTTCGCGTATTCAGCCTCAGTCATCCCCATCATCTTTGCCGTGTCGGCCTGCTCCCTCGAAAGACGAATGACATTTGGTCTTTGATTGCCCCTAGAAACAGGAGCAGCAGGAGGAGGAACTTGACGGCGCGGAGAAGGAGCGGCGGCCTCAGACACAGGGTCAGTGTCGTCGCTTTTATTAAGGCCGAGGCGGTTCTCAATAAAAGAAAAATACTCGTCGCTATCGGGCGCAATGCCGTCATCAACAGCGTCCTCATGCGCCCTATACATGCGACGAATGGATCTTTCATCACGCAGGCTATCCCGATTTTCACGCAACCACGAAGCAGAACGTGGCGAAACATTCTGCGCCATTTGATCAATCGGGTCTACATAACGTGGCTGTTCAACTATTTTAGGCTGTTCACCGTCTTCAGTGTCTTTCATCTGACGCTTCATAGCCTTCTTGCCCTCTTTGAGGCGCTCAAGCTGACTATTATTCATAGAAATGGCTGAAACAATCTCCGCGGCCTTTGCAGAATCGCCAACACTAATGGCTTCAGCGTAGGCATTCTGAAGCGCCTTGTCTCTTTCCTTCACTGTCTCAATTGCATTGACGACAAGCTGGTATTGAGACTCAGACTTGTCCCCTTCAGCCCTTTCGGCACGCTCTCTGGCCGCCATAGCCTGCCGCTCGGCCTCTTCGGCGCGGCGCTTTTCTATCTCAAGGCGTCTTTTTAGCTCTTTAATTCCCTCTTCCGCCGAAAATTCTTTCTTTTCTTCGGCCTTTACATGCTTTTCATCGTTTTTTTCGACTTCAACAATTGGTTCGTCGTTCTTTTTTTCCTCTTTAGGGTCATCAAGAACAACTTCAACGTGATCATTTTCATCAGACATATAAATATCTCCTACCAAATCTGGTCTGGCGCCTGAATACGCGCCTTTACCTGTGTATCAGACAAAATTCGGCACAAAACGCCATTAACAGTCGCGCTCCAACCATCAGACGGACGAAAAACCACCCAGTCGTGATTATTAAACGAGACACCTTCAAACCATTCGCCAGTTTCGTCATTAAAGGCAGACGGCCCCATCTTTAAAATNAGCCCGACCTTTGACTGAAATCGGTCTTCGTCACGATATTTATCGCTCAAATATAGACCGCTCTTAGTNTTCTCAGGCCTAATATAGACGCCAACAAGAATTTGATTGTTGAAAATCTCAATGTCAGAGATATCGCCAATTTCATCTATTAACTTACCCTTTGGATCGTCTNNATGATCCATCTGCAATTGCTTCATTGTGCTTCCCTTCCATGAATATTACTGTCCGCCTCNTCCATGTATTCAATAGCCAAGCGCAGACCAGCAATTTTACCGCTAATGAAGCGGTATTCGTCAAAATCTTCAACCATTCCAAAGGACATGTTTTCTTTTAATCTCTCAATTTCAACATCTATCAATCGTCTTAGCTCTCTCTCAAAGAGCTGTGATACCGTAAATGTTCCCATGACCAGCTTCCACTCTGGCTTGCCTATGATTCTGCGAAAATCGGCAAGGTTTTTTCGCAGCCTTCCTCTTATAAGTGGGGGCGACTCTGAGGAAGGGGAAGAGCCGCCCCCGTCACAGCAATTACTTGCCGCGAACCTCCCCGCCAGCTCTGCGGGCAGGCGCATCCTTGTGTAGCTTTGCAATGTCCGTCTTTTGGAGGCGACCCTCACCCGAACCGGCGCCAGCTTCCATGTCCTTATATGACTTGGCGACTTTGGTAATACGGCCACCAGCCTTTCTTGCAGGCATCGGCACATTAGGTCCGGCGCCCACTCCCATGTCGGCTGGCATAGGAGCAGCCGCGGCGACAGGGAAATTTGGTAGCATCTTAGGCGCAATTGGAGGCGCAATTGGAGCAGAACCCAATCCCTTCGGCATCGTGTTGATGTCGATATGAATGTCTGTCTTGCCAGTCTTGCCGCCCTTGGCGTGTTTCATGCGCTTTAATGTCTCAGCGAGACGGGCGCGCTTGCCAAGCTTGCCACCCTTTTCGGCTGCCTTCTCAAGTTTCTTGGCAGGGATCTTTTCTCCGGCAGGGACGCCAAGTTGTTTATGCAACGCGCCCTTGTGTTTAATGGCCTTCTGAATCCACTTCTCCCCGGCCTTGCCGCCATCCTTACGGCCAAAGCGTGAGGCGCGCATGTCTGCGTCAGTATAGCTTTCTTCGCGGCGCAGTTGAGAAGGAGAAACCTGGGCCCTTGAGCTGTCTGAAGCAGAAGGCATAACCTTCAGGCCCTTCATGCGGACTTCTGAACCAATAGCCTCCTCTGGGCTTGGCAGGACGCGCTCCCCGTCGGCGTGCTTTGAGCGAACCTTGCCGCCCTTCTTATAATGCTCAGTCTTAGCGCGAACTGGCGTAATCTTTTCAGTGCCAATGCGGTCCTTTGTGTCTTTCTTAGACGCGGCGCTGGATAGGACTTTGCCGCCTTCGGCCTTCTTCATTTTACCGCCCCAGCAAGCCTTAGCCTTGCCGCCCTTCTTGAGGCCGCCAACGTGCTTTACGCCCTCGCGGTCTTTATTGGCCTCTTTCATATTCTTATTGGCCATGCCAATGCCAATTTCTTTTTCAACTTTGCCGCCGTCTTTGCGAGCAACGCGACCGCCCTTATTGTATTGGCGTGGCGAAATCGGGCGCATCCCTGTCTTTGCCTCACCATTCATGGGTTCAGCTGGCGACCAGTCGGAACTGTCAACGCGCTGGTCTTTTGCGTAGCTGCCTGGGTTGGCGAGAGACTTGGCCTTTGCCTTCATCTTTTCGCGTGATTTTTTGGCTAGTTCATACATTATTTCTCTCCGGCCGGATTAAACGGGGCGTCCCCCGCCGCAGTTATTTGCGGTGTTTGGATAATACCTCAAGTGCGTTGTCTACGATAGATGAAGATCCCTCTAAATGAGATTCTCTTCCATTAGCAGATTTACGGATATGATGAGGAACATCTGTTTCTTGCTCATGAGAAAGCTCTTTTGGAGGCTCCCCCATGAAAGCTAAATCAAGATAATTTTCTCTTGTAACCGGAATGCCCAATCTGTTCATTAATCTTGAAAGAGCATTATTTTCAGTGCCATTCGGGCGCATTAATTCCTCCTGCAAAATCTAATATTTGTTGTCGCGCTTCATTTTTTGTCAGCCTACCTTCGGCATATTGTTTCCAAATAGAATTAATAACTTTATTATTAGCGGGATTTTTAAACACATCTGGGAATAACCCACGCACGCCTTCCCAAGTTATAGACTGCATTTGCCTTGGTAGAATACCTCTTTCTTTAGCCGCTCGTCTATAGGCTTCTGCATAAAGAGGGTATGTTCCTTGAATGCCGCTAGCCGCCGACCCGGCTACACCTGGCATNCCTTTTCCAGCGTAATTTGCAAAATTATGAGCGACCTCTAAATCATTCCCCGATAATGGCCTTAATAATCCAGCAGCAACTGCATGAGTATCAATGGTAACATCTCCACGAGGAGAATTAGGAGCCAAAAGATTATTGTAAAAACTTCTTACCTTATGTTTTTCTCCCATGAGGCCATTTAAATTTTCCATGCCACCGCCGGATTCTATTGCTCTAATAGCTTTCGCTATTTCTGTAAGAGATCCCCAACCTGCTTTAGACCGAGAACCATTAGCATTAGTGGCAAATTCTCCAAGCGTTCCTTCTGGATGGACTAATTGATAGTGAGGGGCGCGTTCTGTTTGGTCATGTAGTCTTGTCCACATAGCTTTTAAAATTGCTTTTTCATCATCTGGTAAATCCATTTTATGGATATCGCCTAAAGATTTACCTCTAATTAGGGAAAACATTGGCTGATATTTATCTTTATTTAATGAAGGCGTATCAAGGAAAAATTTCTCCATTTTTGGAGTCATTGTATATCCATGATAAAAATTATCGCCGCGACCTTTAATCGTATCTAAAACACGATCAGCCAAAGATACATTCTGGAACCAATCTTTTTGCGGCGATAGCGCCGCCAATGCGCCAGCCGCAGAGGACTCAGATATTCCGTATTTTTTTGCCCAATCTTTTACTATTTTATTACCGCCATCATACCAAAGAGAACTTCTTCCCCTAATATTTTCTGGTATCTGATCATGTAGCCATAAAAGATTATCTTTCACATGATCTATAAAATGCTCTGCAGCTTCTTCATGCCCCATACCCTTAACATCTTCATTGGCGTGGGGGTAATCTCTAGTAACTCCTACATTTTTAGCGAATAAAGGATCGGTGGCTTTCATAGATTCGTAATCTACTATTTTAGGGCCGCCGGCCACATCCATCTCAATTCCCTTTGCTCCGGTAGGCAACCGAGAATCAATTTCATGAGGATGAGATCCAATGTCTTCAGCGATTCTTGAATCTCTAGAAAGTTTAGAACCTTTTAACCCTTTAGCGACTTTAACAGCCTCTTCTACCGGACCAAAAGAAGGAACAGCTCCTAATGCAGCCAAGGCCATGCCGCCGTAATCCCCACCTTCACCAGCGCGCTTGGCCTCCTCTGCCGCCATCACGTTGCCAAGACCGGGCGTAAAGCCAGCAAGCTCACTCACGCCCTCTGCAAAACGACGACGCTCAGGAGACGGGCGCTCGCTGCCAAGACCAGCAACGGCACCATAAATTTTTTCACCAATCGTTGGCTCATATGCCGTTAACGTAGCCTCACGACGTGGCTCAGGAAGGCTCTTGGCAGTCTCTAACGCTTGTCGGATGGACTCATTAGGGTTCTGACGCGCAAACGTCGGTAGCTCTACTGGCGTCTCTTCAGGCGCAAATTGGACGTCGCCCTCGACCTCGCCGCCCCATGC
>Ga0007863_1000394_pt1 | contig 6448 bp, 10 predicted proteins | sample CryBogCBH10Sep07_FD_54996 | JGI IMG/M metagenome (GOLD analysis project Ga0007863, IMG submission 54996) | Freshwater microbial communities from Crystal Bog, Wisconsin, USA - CBH10Sep07 | ecosystem: Environmental > Aquatic > Freshwater > Lake | place: Crystal Bog, Wisconsin, USA | collected... | reverse complement strand
GTTTATCACAACACAACCCATATTCAGGGTCAAGAACTACAACAAAGAACCTCAACCGCTGAGGGTCAATTAGAAGAATTTAAGGAGTTATTTAAGATCTATCCCAACATGACCAAATGGGAAGCAAGACGTAAGTACATAGAACATTATGGTCCGATAGATGAAATACAACCCGGTGCAAGAATTGATGCATTGGTTAATAAAGGAATTATCTATAAGTCAACTGAGAAATGGTTAGAAGAACGTGGTCATAACAATTACGTTTATAAAATGTATCCAACAGATGGAACTGTACCTGAAGACTACAACAACAAAGTACCAAAGATAATGGTTCCCTTACAATTCAATGAGGATGGAACAATTGATTTGGAAGCAACTTCTGATATATTCATAGAAAAATTAAATCAACAAGACAAGAAATATTCACTTTAAAAAATAAACAAAATGGGAGCATCAGAAAAAGATTTTATGATCGTAAGACAAAATCAGTCAAGTAATGTTAGAGAATTACTAAAAGAGAAAAACATATTACAATATCTGTCCACATATGAGGTTATGGTGTACACCGAACTGTGGTCAGATTTTTGTATCAGTGGTCCAACGGAGGAGATTAAAAAACGATTTAAGGCGTTTGATAAGATCATTGATGAAAGAAAATCACAACCCATCAATAAGGATGGGTGGAAAAAATAACCTTCAATCTCGTAGGGGAATGAATAATAGTAGTTCCTCTACACTTTTTTTACAATAAGAATTATATTAATATTATTGGGAGGGAAAATTTTGTTACAGTTAGATTGCCATCTACGTAAGGTTAAGTTTTGTTATACAACCCTCCCATACTTTGATTGTTTGATTTGTTCCATATAAAATGAAGAAAGGTGACCAATTACGGTCACCTTCTTTGTTGATAGGAAATATGACGAACCTATTCAACAGGGGGATTAGAAAAATCTTTAAACATACTATCAAGTAAGTTTGCATCAACTGGTCCCATTGCGGTTGCAGTCCTAACAATATTCACATGATTAGTTAATATATCTGTTGCACGTTTTTCAAGAATGGTTGAGGATACTTTATCCAAAATCCAATCCAACATAACGGAATCAAATTCTTGTACGAACATTTCCTTATTTTCGGTGGTGTTCTCAATGATGAAGTTAAGTGTATAATAATACTTTTTCATCCCTTTAAGACCATTTAAACGTTCAATGATCACCTCAGTTGGAGCACCATCACCAAATAACATTGGACCATCAATTATTCTATTATCCATTAATTTCTTAAAGGATTCTTTTCTATTCTTTTTCATTATTAACAATTTTTAGTATTTCCTTGATATAATAATGAAAATCATTTCTTTCATCAAGTTCAAGGTTAGATCCATCAACAATATAAGATAATTGATGGATGAAGTTTATAAGTAGTTCTTTATCCATATTAATAATATATTTCAAGAAAATCAAGTTGGGGGTTTCCTGCACTCTCCACATTCTGAACGAATATATCTATTAATTGTTTTTTGTTCTTACCATATAAACTGACCATATCATCGGCGTTAAGATCAATTCCTTGATATTTGTTAATACAATCTATAAGATAGATCAATAATCTTTTGTTGTCTCGTTGTAATTTCCATATCTTCATATTATTTTGTTTTAAGTGTGATTGTATAGTCAGTACCCAATTCATTAAGATTGTCTATAATGTAGTTTAAGTTACCTATTAACTCATTAGATGGTTGTTGTAATACAGCATCAACAAGATTACGTAAAGCTACATCAATTGGATTTTCAATAACATTATCCTTAACAACTTTTGGTTTCTTTAATTCTTCCAATAAGTCTACTATTGTACCTAAACCAATACGGGTTGGTCTTTGATGATAATTGGTGGTGGTATATTCACTATCATCAGTAATAACAAAAGGATGTTCACATACCGAATTTGAACCATAAGATTTATCACTACCATCCAATCTAATAATAGATTTAAAGGACTTTTTATCCTTATACATTCTAATTTCCAAATAGTAATTAGGATCAGTAAATCCCTCGTTTAAATCTTGAATAGAATAAACCATTAATTGTGACAAGTTTCTTTCACTCGTCTTTAACGCAGTTGTTATATTTTTCATATTTTTTGGTGTTCAGATTGTAACCTGTCCCCGTATTTGTTATTAAGAGTGTAAAGATAGGTGTTATTATAACACCAACCAAATATTTTTATATAAACTTATCCACATTCCATATATATGTATATACGGGTGGAAGAACTAATCTTTATAATAGTCATAACATCCACCAGTAATATCATATTCAATACGATCAGAATTAACAGGAGGATAAAACCAATAATCACATATAAAGGAAAAATAAGAACAAAAGGAATTACCTGTCTCATACCAATACTTCATCTGAAAGTTATAAAGACCAACAAACTTATTGATACGATAAGAGAATAATAAGAAACCATCCTTATAAACACTAAAGGTATAGATACCATTATCATACTTCAACTTAATGTGTTGAGGTAATTCTAATTGAATGTCCTTCATGGTACAATCAAATAAACTATCACCACCTCTAAAGGATGTGATCTTGTTTCTGTAGTATATCACAGGTGGTCGGTATGAGTTGTACACTTTGTCTGTGATGGTGTGGATCGATGTCATATTTTTAATTTTAGAACACACTCGGATCATCCTCGTGGTTTGTAACACAAAGATACACACTACTACTAACACTGACAAATATTTTTTAAAATTTTCTAATTTTTTTTTAATTTTTGTGATGAACGGTTAAAATTACGGATAAGTGGTGTAATATCCCCAAAAACAACCTGAACGACGACCGAAGGGAGGAGGAAAATGGTACAAGTTTTTCTATTCCCCTAAAGTCTACACCCACGGTAGACTATTATACCCTACTAAATTAGTAGACCATTCAGGTGGGGTTGTGTCAGTCATGACGGGTGGGGTAGTAAGGATCAGTGAATATTGTCTGGCAAGAACCGTTCACCCGATATTGTCTGGCAACAATTATCTCCCTCCCTATCGGTCGGTCGTCAGGGACCATATTAAAATCAATTCTATGGGGGGGTTTATAGGGGATAAAATCGACGATCTATAATGGGTAGTACTAACACCTCACCTGAAGGGTCGACCGTCAGGATCGACCCGTAATGAGGTCGGGTATAGATGGGGATAGTTTGTGGATAAAAAAGATGGTCGGGGTTTGGTTGCTTGGAAGTTTTTTGTTAAAAACTAACCCACCCTTCGTGCAACGGATTCCTCCACACCTGAGGGTCATTTACTCCTTCCTTTCAGTCAGTCGGTCCTAAAGGACAATTCCCCGTCTTCGACAGGGGTAAATTACGGNCCCCTCTAACGAGGGNTCCCTTCATCCTGTTCAAAAAATGTGTATAACTAATTTGGTCGGTTATATAATTCTCCATTGGTCATGAGTCAGATTAAAGGGTAAATAAAAAACCCCACAAGGGGGTTTAGTAAAATGAAAATTAAATATTATGTAAAATCCGTATCCGGAATTTTTTGTTCTATACCTGAGGGTTATTTAGATTCAATCTGAGCATAACAGATTGCAAGTAATTGTTCTTGAGGTTTATNTTCACCACCGATTGCTTTCATGCAACGAGCAATGAATTGATCCTTATTTTCATTTTGCATTGGTTTTGGAATAATGAATGCTTCCTTCTCTTCATTTAGATGATCGGTCGGAACCTTTTCCATTTCCTCAGACATGTTTTTAATTGCTCCACAAACTTTTGCAGCACCTTTTTCACCATATTTGTCCGTATTATCCGCAATACATTGATCCCAGGGATATGATTTAAAATCAAACTCTGGTTTTGTTTTGGTTGCGTCACCATTTTTATTTCCATCAGCATCAAAGCGTAGTTTGATGATCTGAGCAAGTCTTTCTGTGTTCATAATTATTTAAGTGTTAATAGATACATTGTTTCAGCAATTAGGGTTGCAATCTCATCAATTTGGTTTTGAACCCAAGTTTCAGATGATACCGATTGTCTGTTCTTTTGAACAAAATCGTATAGTGCTTTGAAGTAGGATGCTGACTTTCCTTCTTCCCAATTTATTAATGGTTTTGTGGTCCAGTCCAATACACGTCCATTACAACCTTGATAGGATTCAGTTAATCCATCAACCAACTCAACGATCTCGTCGTAGTAATTGTTCAACGCCTTATGTTCAGCGTGTGATGTTGTTTGAAAGTGAAATATATGTGCTTGTGTTCCTGATTGTAAAAGGACGCTTGCAAATTCGTTAAAGTTCATTATTTAATTCTTTTATCAACCCACCAAATACAAGCGTACTCATTGGGATTATTATCGGGTATTTTTCCATTTCCATTCCATTTGATATAATATGGTCCCATACACATTTGAGTGTCAGGATTCCACTTAGAACAAGTATTACACATAATACCTGCATTACCTTCAGGAACAGATTTGGCTGGTTGGAAACCAGATGGGAATTTGAATGTTACCTCATCATCTTTAAATCTAATATCAACCAATTTTCTAATATCCATTATTTCTTATTTTTAAAACTATTATATGATGAGATTATTACACCAACTGAAACCTTTCCTTCTGTTTCAAGTAACATTCTTTTTATATACTCCTGTAACATTTCTCCTTGATTTGGGTTACTCATAAGTTAAATATTAATAGCAATCGGGACAATTGCGGTATGCATTATCCATTTCTGAATATACACTTATTCCCTGGTTTTGAATATCACGTAAGTTCCAACCTTTACGAGTTGAGTGACGTAAGAATATTCCATTATTATATTTTTGGATTCTGTCTGGTATCATACCATCCAATGTTGATGCAGTCAAATATTGAGGGAACTTGTTTTGTCCACGTCCAATCAATAGATAATCCATCAATCTCTGAAGATAAAAGTCTGCTCTACTCTTTTGTACGTTACGTAGATACTTCATAGTTTCAATATCAACAGACTTTGCATTCTCCATACTACCTTCAACAATACCTCTATTCATTGTTCTATACATAATCTGAGGGATTGCATTGAAATATGCGGTCTGTATTAAGAATGGTTGAATATATTCATTCACAAGGATTGTTTCGTCAGCGTTCCACGTTGTTGTTCCATCTTGTAAGATTCCATCCAATAAATGTTTGTAGAATAAAGTTCCCAATATTGTTTGAAGATCAATATCCTGTGCGATCTGAATTTCTGCTTTAAGAACATCCATATCAACATTTTTGTTAATATTTGTATAGTTCTTCAACTTAACTTCACTGATCAGTAATTTTCCTATTGCCATTTTAGTTATTGTTTAAATTTGGATAATTTGGTTCAGGTCTATTTTGTTCGTTATGACCTGTTTTAACTGGAGGAACCGGTTTTGGATTGTTCTCATCATCTGTTGGAACAATTGGAAGAGGTTCGTAGATAGATAATTGTTTAATCTCAAGAGTTGTCTTCTTTCCAAAGAATAAGGTTAATAATTTATTGAACACCGGTAATATTTCATCTTGATATGGTTTAATAACCATACGAGCAAAGTACTCACTATGGTCAATTATCTCATTCCTGCTACCCAATTTACCAGGTGTAGAAATACCAAATAACTCTGCAGAAGACACACGATGAGAAGACAGAATAGACCTACTAATATCTTCATAAAGACTTTGGTAATAACTGTCGTGATCATTACGAGGGATCTGTACAATATCTGGAGACTGTTCTTTACTTTCATTAAATGATACAATTGCTTGACCGGCATTATCAGTTCCACCATATTGTGATTCCAATGCACGTACTAATATACGTTGTTCTTCCTCACCAGGGATACCGTTATTATAATTAATCCATAATGAAGGAACCATACCTTGACGTAGGTTATTCATATGGAAGTTTTTAATCTCAATATCTATTTCAATACTACGTTGTCCGGCCGACCAATCCGGAACTGGGTAGTACGATAAACCAGGTTGGTAAATCTTAAAATAAAATATTTGAACTGGTTCTTTTTCATTCTTGTTGAACGCAGGAAATGATTGTGGTGGATACTTTCTTGTATCTTCCCATTCAGGAGAATAATAATAGGTATCAACTTTATCCGTATCAGGATTAATCTTTCCCGATCTAATACGAGAAAAATCCAAATGATATATTTCAGCAATCTTCTTTCTATCTCTGCTCCATACAATGTTTAATGCAAACCCACCGAATAACATAAAATCCAACATACATTTTCTCATAATGTCTGTTACATTCTCATCACCGTTTAATAATTCCCAAACTGCGTCAGGATTATCATCAGAATAAATCTCATCACCTAAGATTTGATTTACTTTTGATTTAACGATTGCTTTATGGATTGCACAGTTGTCATATAACTCAATAAAATATTGAGGTAATAAATTGTTCTGA
>Ga0007863_1000388_pt1 | contig 6521 bp, 5 predicted proteins | sample CryBogCBH10Sep07_FD_54996 | JGI IMG/M metagenome (GOLD analysis project Ga0007863, IMG submission 54996) | Freshwater microbial communities from Crystal Bog, Wisconsin, USA - CBH10Sep07 | ecosystem: Environmental > Aquatic > Freshwater > Lake | place: Crystal Bog, Wisconsin, USA | collected... | reverse complement strand
TCTTTTCCACTTTTGGGAGACGGAAATGACACTCAAAAAGTATCAAAATCCTGAAGGTGGGCTGAATGCCAAAGGTCGCGCCGCCGCTCGCGCGGAAGGCCATCATTTGAAAGCGCCGACGAAAGATTCCGACAATCCTCGGCATAAATCTTTTTGCGAACGCATGACTGGCATGAAACGCAAAATGACTGGTGCGGCAACTGCTGCAGATCCTGACAGCAGGATAAACAAATCACTCAGGAAATGGGGTTGCTAAATGGCTACTATTTATCAAACTGGCGTTGTTTGGGATTCAATTACCAAAAATGGCAAGTATGAGCCGTTTCAACTGCAGGTTTCGCGTGGTCAAATTACCAACCATGCAACTCAAAACATTTTTGGCTATGGCACCACTCCTGCAACAGCCAACTTATTCCGCACCGTTTGGGAAAACATGGGTACAACGGAATATGTGTTCCCATCCTCTGCNACNACAATGACGNTGGCNGGTGGNGCNGGTGANACTGCGACCATTACNATTGTTGGTCTTGATTCTGGCTACAATGTAATTTCCGAAAACGTCGTGCTAAATGGCGCAACGGGTGTAACAACGACCAATTCCTATTTCCGCATCAATAGCATGTTTGTTTCCGCGGGTAGTGTGACTAACCCTGCAAACGTGGTTACACTTACCAACGGCGGCGTGACGTATGCTCAAATTAATACAGGCGTATTTAACGGCACGACAAGCAGCCTTGGCGCAACGCAGATGGCTGTGTTTACGGTTCCTGCAGGTTATACGTTCTACGGTTGGCGTTATGGTGCTTATTCATCGTTTAACGGTAACAGCACAAACTACACAACATATCGTGCAATTACCAACTCCGCAGCTGGCGTTCAAAAACTGATTGTGCAGACGCCATTTAATACAAACTATGCAATTCAGCGTGAGTTTCCGTTCCCATATCCTGAAAAAACGGATTTACGTTTCCAAATTGCTCCAAGCGCGGCTGCGGCTGCAACGGTAAGCATCAACATTGGTGGTGTTTTGATCGCTAACGATACCAATACTGTCTTCTAATAGGAGCCGTCATGAGCACGAGCGGCACTTATTCATGGAATCCCAGCTTAGGTGAGCTTACGCTCTATGCGTTTAACCTTGCTGAGATACGCAATACGGCTTTAGCACAAGAGCACATGGAATCGGCGCGCATGGCGTCGAATATGCTCTTGTCTAATTGGTCGAACCGTGGCGTAAATCTGTGGGCTGTTGATCTTCAGACGGTTAATTTTAACCAGACGCCTGCCACACTTAGTGCTACAGGCACGGGATCGACGGCCACGCTGACGTTTGCCACGCCGAACACGCCTGTTTACACGGTCGGTACGCAAATCACGGTGTCCGGCATTACGCCATCGGGCTATAATGGCACTTATACGGTCACTGCGTCGTCAAATGGTTCGGTTTCGTATGCCAACACAACGACAGGCGCGCAGACCGTAGCGGGTACAATCTCGTCGCAAACGCCTGCTGGTACTTACTCAGTGGATCCGAACACGGTCGTCATCCTCGACGCCTATTGCGAAACCACAACGAACTCCGCGCAGCCGATTGATCGCATCATTCTACCTGTTTCGCGCACGGAATACGCTTCTTATCCCAATAAGCAGCAAACTGGCTTCCCAACCGTGTTTTGGTATGACCGCTTGATCGGATCAACGCGTTCTACTGGCTCGCCGGGGCCTTCGGTTACGCTTTGGCCTGTTCCAGACGGCACGAGCTCGCAGCTTTTCAAATATTATCGCGTTCGTCAGCTTCAAGACAGCAATTATATCTCTGGTCAAACTGTCGAAATTCCATATCTTTGGATGGAGGCTTACGCTTATGCGCTCGGCCACCGTCTTTCGGTCATGTGGAACCCACAAAAGTCTATGATGTTGAAGCCATTGGCTGACGAGGCGTACCAAGTCGCGGCCGAACAAAACGTCGAAACCGCGCAATTCTATTTTAGTCCACAAATCCAAAGCTATTTTAGGTAACGGTATGTCATTTTATGTATATGAACATTGGCGTCCTGATACCAGTACTTGCTTTTATGTAGGTAAAGGTAAGGATAAACGTGCTTGGGATTTAAAAAATATGAGAAACCGTCATTTTATAGCGGTGGTTTCAAAATTAACGGCGTTGGGCTTAGCAATTGACGTTCGTTTGATCGCACAAGATTTATCTGAAGATGATGCTCTTGCGTTAGAAATTGAACGTATTGCTTTTTATGGTCGCGACAATCTTACAAATATGACAAGCGGTGGAGATGGGCTTAAAAATCCATCTAAAGAAATACGAAACAAAATTTCTGCGTCACAAAAAGCCCGTTTTAAAAATCCCGAAGAACTGAAAAAAGCTTCCCTAAGAAATAAAGGGCGTGTTACGTCTGATGAAACCAAGAAAAAACTTTCTTTGGCTGGGAAAGGACGCAAACATTCTTTGGAAACTATTGAAAAATTTAAGGTTATCGCCCAAAAACGCGGAATTTCTGAAAAAACAAGAATTGCTCAAAAAATGGCAGTCACAGGGAAAAAACGTGCTCCATTCTCTGATGCAACTCGTGCTAAAATGTCTGCTGCATCTAAAATTCGCGAATTAAAACGCCGTGAACTGAGGAAATCAGCATGAGACCTCATGGCCGCGCATCCGTATCTAGTAGAAATCCTCGCGCTTTCGCAATTTGCGACAGATGCGGTTTTTTGTACAATCACAACCGTCTTCAATGGCAGTTTGATTATGCGGGTGCTGGCCTAATCAATAAACGTATTTTGGTTTGCAATCCTTGCAATGACGTTCCTCAAAATCAGCTGAGAGCAATCGTTTTGCCTTCGGATCCTACGCCGATTCAAAATCCTCGCGTTCAAGATTATTACGCCGCAGAAACAACAACGATTGCTGTTTCTGCGGGAGCGCCAACCGACCCTGTCACTGGTATTCCGATTTATCCTACGGTTAGTTTAATTACGGAAAACGGAAACACACCAACGACTCAACCGATCGGTGCACCAACAGGCCTTATTCAAAATGCTGTTCCGCCACTTTTCGGGACAGTTCATTATGGCGTCAATTTGAATCCAACTTCAGTTGTTTCCGTCGGAACAAACACCGTAACTGTCAACTGTTCATCTGCTCATAACCTTTCAAATAATTCGCAAATCGCGATTGAGGGTTTGACAAATAACGCTGCAGACGGCATGTTTAGTGTGACGGTTACGACGGGCGTAGCATTCACTTATCAAACGAATAGCGCGATTCCATCCGGTAATCTGCTTCAAGGCACGACGTTGGTTACGACAGTCCTTGTTGGATTGCCTTATGGATACACTCAAATACCACAAACTGGGCCAGTGACATGAGCAACATTACCGTAACTAACCTCCCAGTTTTGACCTCTTTGAGCGGTACGGCACAGCTTATGGTTGTGCAAAACGGCGTGTCATCTAGCGCGACCGCGCAACAGGTTGCCAATCTAAACGCAAACGGCGGTACGGTAACATCGATCACGGCTCAGTCGCCTTTGTCCGGCGGCACAATTACGTCCACGGGGACGATCGGCCTCAATACCAACAGCATCACGAATAGCTATCTTAGCACGATGCCAGCGGGGACAATCAAGGGCAATAACTCGGGCAGCACGGCGCAACCACAAGACCTTACCGCGGCGCAAGTATTGGCGCTCATCGGCGGCGGCACGGTTTCCCTGATTAATACTGGGCAGGGATTGCAAGGTGGGCCAATCACGACCACTGGTTCTATTTCCATTGCAAATACAGGCGTTACGGCAGGAACATATGGTTCCGCAACTGCTGTTCCTCAGATTGCAATTAATTCACAAGGCCAGATAACGTCCGCTTCTCGCGTCAATATTTTGATTCCAACGAGTCAAATTACTGGCCTTGGGACGATGGCAACGCAGAACGCCAATGCTGTTGCTATTACGGGCGGAACGATTGATCAAACAACGATTGGTGGAACAACGGCTTCTACAGGCTCGTTTACAAGCCTCACGGCTACGGGAACGACTAATCTTAGCACAGTTGCATCCGGCACATGGCAAGGTACACCTATTGCGGTTGCTTACGGCGGTACGGGCGCTACATCGGCATCGGGTGCGCGTACCAATCTTGGCGCGGCAGCTTCTGGCGCAAACAGCGACATTACCAGTTTGACTGGCCTAACTACGCCTCTTGCTGAGACTGAAGGCGGCACAGGCTATGGATCGTATACAACGGGTGACATTCTTTATGCTTCGTCATCTACCACCTTGGCCCGTCTTAATGACGTGGCTACTGGCAATGCTCTTATTTCTGGAGGGGTCGGTGTTGCTCCGTCTTATGGTAAGATTGGCCTTACTACGCACGTAAGCGGCACATTACCTGTTGCCAACGGCGGTACGGGTGCGACTACGCTGACGGGTTATCTTGTCGGCAACGGCACAAGCGCGTTTACGGCTGTAGCTACAATTCCAAATGCCGGGTTGACCAATTCATCCATTACGATTGGTTCAACCGCAATTTCATTGGGCGCTTCAACGTCCACGTTGGCAGGTTTGACAACAGTTACGGTTACGCAAGACCCAACCGCATCGTTGCAATTGTCCACCAAGCAGTATGTGGATAACCAAGTTGCTACGGTCAGCAATACGACATTCCATACGGCTTCTGCGGCGGCTACTACAGCCAATCTGACTGCCACGTATAATAACGGAACTGCTGGTGTTGGTGCTACGCTTACCAATAGTGGCGCACAGGCCGCTTTTGCTGTTGATGGTTATACCGCCTCATTAAGTGACCGCATCCTTGTTAAAGATCAAAGCACGGGCGCACAAAACGGTATTTATACCGTCACAACGCTTGGCTCTGGCTCAACCAATTGGGTGCTTACCCGCGCAACTGATTTTAATACGGTTGGCAGCGGCCCTAATTACATTGAAACGGGCGCTTCTACGTTTGTCAGCGGCGGCACAACATGGGGTTCAACCTCATGGGTCATGAACACGACTGGCACGATTACGGTTGGTTCTACAGCCCTTGTTTGGGTGCAGACATCTTCTTCCGGTAATATTACCGTATCCGCTCCAATTACCAAGACGGGTAACACTATTGGCCTTGGCACGGTGGGCGTTGCAAACGGTGGAACGGGCTTAACGTCATTAACGGCATATGCGTTGTTATACGCCGCAAGCACGTCTTCTGTGGGCCAGATATCGCCGTCTACTACGGGCTATCCTTTATTATCCACGGGTGCTTCAACGGCCCCTTCGTTTGGTCAGTTGGCTCTTGGCGGCGCGGGTGTCACTGGCACACTTGGTGTTACAAATGGTGGTACGGGTACGGGAACGTCCTTTACCACCGGTTCTGTCGTGTTTGCGGGTGCATCCGGCGTCTACAGCCAAAACAATGCTAAGTTATTCTGGGACAACACCAACAACCGTTTGGGCATCAATACCGCCACACCACAGACGCAGTTGACTGTTGTTTCCAATACGCAGACGACCACGCCAACAGGTTCGCTTCCTGCCGGTACTGATTTGTATATTGTTGGCGCAAACGCCGCAAACACCCGTATTACGCAAGATGCTTACGGCACTGGCGCTTATGGCGTGTTCACTGCGCGTATGGCCCGTGGCACGGCTGCATCCCCTACAGCATCGCAATCGGGCGACTTTTTAGCGCAGTTTACGGCCCGTGGTTATGGCGCAACTGGATTTGGCACGGCGTCCACGGGCTACATTGCATTTTCTGCGGCGGAAAACTTTACGGACACGGCGCAGGGTACATATGCGGGTATCTACACAACGCCAACTGGCAGCAACTCTATTGCTGAAGCCTTCCGCTTTGGACCTGCGGGGCAGTTGGGCATCGGTGGCGCTACATACGGCACATCTGGTCAGTTCTTAACGTCTGGTGGCGCGTCTGCCGCTCCATCTTGGACGACGGTTACGCTTGCAACCCTTGGCGGCGTGGTTCCTGTGGCCTCTGGCGGCACAAACATTACGTCCTACACAGTGGGCGATCTTCTATACGCCTCTGCCTCCACAACGCTATCCAAGTTGTCTGACGTTGCTACCGGATCAGTTCTTGTGTCGGGCGGCGTTGGTGTCGCTCCTGCATGGTCTAATTCGCCTACGGTTACGTCTTTAACGACGGGCAGCATCAGCAACAGCGGTAACACGACCAATACGGGTACGGGTTCGCGCTTCTTGGCTGACTTTACCAATGCCACGATCACAAACCGTTTGGCTTTCCAGACAAGCACGACCAACAGCACCACAGGCATTTATGCTTTACCATCTGGAACATCTACGGCTGCTTCTTGGCAAGCGACCAATGCCGCTGATCCCACCAACGCATCCAAGATTTTGATTGCGACGAACGGCTCTACGGACGTTCAGTTGGTATCGGGTATTAACGGCACGGGTACGTATTTGCCATTGACGTTCTATACCAGCGGCGCAGAAAAAATGCGCTTGGATACGTCAGGCAATCTGGGTATT
>Ga0007863_1000387_pt1 | contig 6538 bp, 6 predicted proteins | sample CryBogCBH10Sep07_FD_54996 | JGI IMG/M metagenome (GOLD analysis project Ga0007863, IMG submission 54996) | Freshwater microbial communities from Crystal Bog, Wisconsin, USA - CBH10Sep07 | ecosystem: Environmental > Aquatic > Freshwater > Lake | place: Crystal Bog, Wisconsin, USA | collected... | reverse complement strand
TTTGGTTATTCAACCTCTGTTGTGGGAGTTGCATTAGCATATAACGCAGGATTTAAAACTTGATGACGTTTGAGCCAATAGGCGCGCTCATATTCGCATAAAGGCAAATCGAGCAACGCCTGAACGCCCTCTTTCCCTCGTGGAGTAGTTTTAATGACTAATAATAATTCTAGCAGGCGAATCCATGAAATTATCTTGGTATAATCGGTCGTGCCCGAATGTAAGCGAATTTCAATAGTACTATGCTTATTAAAAGCGCATACATTTACGGCTTTATATCGATCGCGAATACTTATACCAAAATCGCAATACTGATTGCCACGTCTTGAAGCCGGCACAAATTCGCGCAACGCATAAAGCCAAGCATTTAGTTTACGCGCTATGACTTTTATCTCGTTAATTGTTTTGCCCCTAAAATCTAAATGCACATGCAAACCGCATGCCTTGTCCACTTTATAGCCTTTAATTAAATCGCATAACTTATAAAGGCGATGCTCTAACTCTGAACGTTTAACGAGCGCGACAAATTCTATACCACCGGCATTTAATGATCCGTCGCCTTTTTCGCGACACCATACGGGCAATTTAGTACCTAATTCTTTGCCGTAACACTCAATCTCAATACCTATGGCGCGATCATATTTAAAAGAATCTGGATTTAAAGGCAATTTGCGCGCTTTGTCTAAATAAGAAATACTTTGCCTTTTTTCGATGTTTTCCTGCTCGAATTTCCACCTTTTACACTCGTTCCTTAACTCGTTTGCAATAGACTCGCATTGATGATCGCGAACGTAGGTGCGCAAAGCATTTAAAGAATACGTCTCTTTTAGTAAACGCGCATATTTACGCAAATACGCCTTTTGCGTGTAATCATCAACAAACCGATTTTTAACTAGTATTATATTACCTTCAATAGATATACCCTGACACGCACCCACTTTGTATTGATAATTAACGGGGTCAAAATCCTTATTTACGCCAATTTCCCACCCATCGCCATCAAACATTCTAGCCGTTAGTTGATCTTCGCTAGTAAGCGTCTCAATCCAATGACGCAAAACTTTGTTTTTATGCCTAGAGGCTAAACTTTCCCAAGACGAGACGCGCAAATTCCATTTACGGGCAATTATATCCTTAAAAGATAAATTTGCTACATCGTGAGACAATTTATCCAAGTAAGATTCTAAGTTAGAATACATTATTTACCCCCTTTCAACGAGTAGAAAGACTCGTCAGACTCAGGATAACCTAAAACCACTTGAGGTTCTTGCGTTTCGCTTACCGATAGCACCGACCAACCAGAACCCCTTAAGGATTCGATTAGGTTAACAGACCTTTCATAGTCTGCACCGACTTTGTTTAATTTAACTGATATAATAATCATTTGAGTTTATTTAATTTAAGCCGAGTTTATCTCAGCTTGATAAAAGACTATATCAGCTAGGGAACTAATCAATCAAATAGTGCACGCTTATTTATAACTTACTACCTTGACCCTAAATCCTAAGCAGTTGAAAGACTAGCCGTGACTGTAACCTTGACCAAAGACAAATCGCTCAAACCCTTAACAGAAAAGGAACAGAATTTCCTAAAGGGAATATTCGAAGGTAAATCACAAATAGAGTCTTACAAAAACGCTTATAGCAAGCACCACCTAACAAACCAGCAAGCCAACTCTCAACTATTTAGAGTACTAAACCGAGAACACATTAAACGACACATAGCAGAACATAAAAAGGCAGGAGCGTTAGGTTTAACCCTAACCCTACAAGAAAGACGCTTAAGACTAGCAGAGATTATAAACGACAGGTCTGCTAGCTACTCAGACGTCATAAAAGCTATAATGGCAGACTCAGCATTGGCAGGTGATATTGGACAACGGCTCGAATTGACCGAATTAACCAAAGACGGCTCGTCTCTCTCTCGTCTTAAAAACTCGTCAATACAAGACAAAATTGCCTTTTTACAAAAGCAACGTGAAAGGGAACGTACCGAGCAGGCTAGACCTGACCAGACCTACACAGACCCTGCACCTGCCCTACCTGACCAGACAGAACCTGCACCTGCCGAGCCTATACACCTAGAAATCATGCCACCTGACCAGACCAGCCCAGCCACTTAAAAACCATGCCAGAGTAGGGAGTCCAAGTACTAAAACTAAGCCAATCTCAAATAAATATAGACCTATACACCAAAAAATAAAAAAATATTACATAAACTGGTCGATACTAGGTATTTATGTAACAAATCAACCCTATGGTTCAAAAAAATAATAATAATTTGTTAGAAGTNGTCGATACGCCAGGAGATATTGAAAAAGAGTTTATTAGTTTATGGACGTATTTTAGTGAGGTATTTATACCTGAAAACAAGATACAGTTACCACTNAAGCCTTTTCATAANAGTATNTGTGATACGTTACAAGATGCGTACTTGGGGTTNTTGCCNTCTCATATCCAATATGTGATTATTAATATCGCACCTAGAACGGGTAAGACCAAGATATTNGAAGCCTGTTANACATGGGGGATAGGGTATTTNCCTGATTCTCAGATAATCCATTGTTCGTATAGTGCGGATATAGCACAGGTTAATTTGGATTATGTGGGTAAGGTTATGGANAGGGATTGGTATGTTAGCCTATTTGGGAATNTGTTGGATAGTAANAGGGCTGATAAGATNACCACAGTATTTGATGGTAACATCTATGCACAAGGCACTCAGGGCACGATTACGGGCAAAGGTGGTGGCCTTAAAAGGCCAGCAGGGGGTATAATAGGGGTAGATGACCCTGCGAAGCCAGATGATGCCTTATCGAAGAACAGAAGTGCCGAAGTGAGGCAATGGATAGAGACCACGCTTAAGAACAGAAGAAATTCTGACAGGTATTGCCGATTATCATAAATGCTCAAAGGTTGAGTCCTGATGACCTTTGTGGATACCTGCTTTCTACATATCCTAACCAATGCCTGCTTTTGAAGTTTCCTGCGTTGGTTAATGACATTTCTACCATACCTGAGACAATTAGTACCGATACCTTACTTGGGTTAAAAAATACTAGGGTTGGGCGGTATGTATTGGCATCTCAGTATCAGCAAGAACCCGTGGCTCAGGGTGGTAACTTGATTCAGGTAGAATCCTTACGCAGGCATGATAATGAGTTACTAGAATGGGAAGATAAGATTATGACCTGCGATACCGCTATTAAGAAAGGGCAGGGTAATGACTGGTATGTAATACAATGCTGGGCAAAGCATAGGGGTAAGGCATATTTGCTGGATCAGATCAGGGGTAAATGGACTTTGCCTGAGTTTGTGCGTACCGCAGCCGTATTTTATAGGAAACATTGTGAAGAGCAAAAAGACTTTCCAGTTAGCAGATTTATGATCGAAGAGGCCGGGTCGGGGCCGGGAATCATGCAAAGTTTAGGTGAGATTGGAATTCCCACCACAGGTCTAGTCAGGGTTAAGGACAAAGGTAGCCGTATTAATGATATCTTAGCTTTCGTTGATTCGGGTATGGTTTACATTCCAAGAGAGGAATCAAATCCGTGGGTATCCGAGTTTTTGATGGAGTTATCCTCATTTACTCAGGACGATACCCATGCTCACGATGACCAAGTCGATGCTTTTGCGGACGGGGTAAATCAATTACTGGGTAGCGGTCTATCCATTCTTGATGTGTTAGATAGCCTGAACAATTTACAGAGATGAGGGCAAAGCAGCTAAAGTTTACAGTTGCCGATATTGCCAATTACCAAAAGGTAGATCGTAAAGTCATATACCGAGACATCAAAAGAGGTAAATTCGACCCTTATTACTTACCCAGTTTAGCCAGATATTTATTATATACCAAAAAAAGGAAGAAAGTTAAAAACACTATGAGCATGATATTTAACGATCAGAGCTATTCAAAAACGAATACCTACAACCCAGATACCCCAGATCACAAAACTGATGGTCAATCTGTTTTCACTCTTAACGGCAATGATTGCGTAGCTACTTTTAACAACTGCACCTTTGACGGCTCAGATGTTCATTGGGGTTTCAAAGCAACCGCATCTTTAGCTCCAGATGGGACAACTCCAATTGTTATCAATGGTGCTTATTACAATAACTGTACCTTTATTGATGGTCTTGAACGTGCCTATGATCAAGTCAGGGGTGGTAATGTTGTATTTACAGACTGCAAATTTATCAATACTGGCAAGTACCGAAAAATAGTTAAAAACGCATTGGAAGTTAGTTCATTTTGTGACTGCGGTTTAAAAGCTGGGGTATTCAATGTTGAGTTTATTCGTTGCTCAATCAATGACGTGCTACTTGGCGATTATTCGATCTATGATCAGATCAAACGCCCCAAAACCCGTGGCATTAGCTTTGATAGCTGCGTAAACCCTAATGGGGGGCCTATTTTTGTCCGTGGTTGGTATGCTGATGCCAATACAATTTGGTCAAAGAATACACTTTTAGATGTAAACATACATCCAGCATGGATGACCACCGCTTACTTTGATTTTGAAATGAAATACGGGGATAATCGTAAAGATCTCCCCGGTGAATTTGTTATAACTCCTGTAGAACTAACGCCTGTTACAAATCCCTTTGCCCAGCAATCGGGTTCTTTGACAACGCACGTTGTAAATCAGAGTTAGACTTATTTATCTGATCNTTCATATNCTCTAACTTTCCGTTGAGGTGTAANAANTCGGTAGTCCCGATATGCCCTANTTGGCATAGAGGGTCTAACCATGCACTTCCGCCACATTTCAACCATCTATAGCAAAGATAATAGTCCTCGGTNATATACCTTGGATATTTATCTCCAAACCATANATCATCTACTACGCCCATACTGAATACATCGTGCATAACGTCTTTGTATTCAAAGGGTGTGGAGTTTTCGTCAGAGTAGTAGGCGATTTCTGGAAAGTGAGCGATGATGAAGTCGATTACCTTCATTTTGTGTAACAGAAATCCAGTACCAAGTGACATAGCTGGGAGTAGTCCTTGAGAGTTTGGTGTATCACTATTAAACTCACCTACCCAAGTAAGTGGGATTTGTTTCTTAGGGTAAGCACCACCTACCATATCTACATCATGGGAAAGGATTCGTTCAATCTGTTGAGGGCCAGCATTTATATCAGAATCAATCCATAAAACCTGACTTGCAGGTGTCTGTCTGGCTAACCAGAGCAGAGCATTACGGGCTTTGGCTAAACCAAAACCGCCTATTTTACGGACTATGAACTTATAACCAGCTATCTCGTTATGCGATAGATACGCAAGTATCTGGGAGGTTTCCCATCTGATAGAACCAGTCATGGGAACGCCTACGAATACTAACTTTGGATCTCGGTCAGCAGGTTTGACGTGCTTGCCGTATATTTCATTGTGGGGGACAGGCATATTCTTTTTGTTGCCTTAAATTCTTTATGCGTCAATGACGTAAATATGTATTCGTTAATTTCCAACCTTTCGGGGTGCGTTGTTAACCTTTAAATTCTATAACTTTGTTCGACTCTCCTCAAATCTTAGACCAACACGGAAACCCAACTGCTGATCGTACTAATTCTGTACCTTCAGGTATTGGTCAAGATCTTATCGAGAAATTTAATAGCGAACTAGCATCAATTAAACAACAAGCAGATAATATTGACCGCTTAAACGGAGTTATGGGCGGTTATTCAGGTCTTGTACAAGGTTTAAATTTTCAAGGACAATTTGCTGGTTATCCATATTCACCAGAAACAATTTCTCAGCCTTATACATTAGCAAATGCTAATGCTTATGTTCCGCTTTCACTAAATCGTATTCTGTTGTCATACTCATACATGACGCAGGGTCTTTTTAGAACTGTAGTCTGTCAGCCTGTTGATGATGCAATGCGTGGTGGTTTTCAGATTAAAGCTCCAGAACTTTCACAAGAAGAAATTACGCAGTTGCAGCGTGTGATGTCACGCAACCGCAGTCAGCATGACATGCGTAAGATTGCAAAAACTATAGGCGGTTGGGTAAATTACAATGCGTGTGCAAACCTTGCTCGTTCAGATATGTCAGCTATTAAGCATCTCGCTTACTGGGGTAGATTATACGGTGGATCTGGCCTTATTGTTAATACTGATCAAGATTTCCAAAAAGAATTGGATATTGAAGCTATTAGACCAGATTCTCCTCTGGTATTCATTCCTGCTGATAGATGGGAATTGATTTTATCTAATCAAAACATTTTTGATTACAAGAATGGTATTCCGTATAATTATTATGGATACCCATTACACGCATCTCGTGTTGTAAAATTTATTTGGGCAGAAGCACCATCATATATTCGCCTTCGTTTACAAGGTTGGGGTATGTCTGAGATGGAACAATGTATTCGTGCCGTAAATTCTTTCTTAAAATTCGAGAATCTTATTTTCGAATTACTAGATGAAGCCAAGATAGACGTATGGAAGATGAAAGGCTTTAATACCTCTCTTGCTTCCTCGACTGCTACTCAGCGTGTTCAGCAAGCAATCATTCTTCAAAATCAGTTGAAG
>Ga0007863_1000373_pt1 | contig 6719 bp, 8 predicted proteins | sample CryBogCBH10Sep07_FD_54996 | JGI IMG/M metagenome (GOLD analysis project Ga0007863, IMG submission 54996) | Freshwater microbial communities from Crystal Bog, Wisconsin, USA - CBH10Sep07 | ecosystem: Environmental > Aquatic > Freshwater > Lake | place: Crystal Bog, Wisconsin, USA | collected... | reverse complement strand
ACTTAAGAACCCAACAGATAGCTGAAGAAGCTCGTAAGCAAAGAGAGATTATGGAGAGGCTCAAAAAGTTGGGCATCATAACTGGAGAGATGAAACCCTTGTCTGAAATGGGAAGCGTAGCATCAACAAAGTCTGGAATTGTTGCGCCAACTGAAGCAGTCGAAAGTTTGGCAGCTAGTCAAGTTCCACAGCAAGTTGCATCAAAGACACCTTCACAGTTTGGTTCATATCTGAAGGGTTTGATTGGCATGCCACTCAAAGGGGCTTTTTTGGGAGCAACCGCAGGGTTGGGCGCTGCAGATGTGTACAACAGAATAGCAAACAATGACAAAGAAGGCGCAGGTGTTGCAACGATTGGAACCATTTCACCTCTTTTAGCTCCATTTATTGGCAGTGCAGGGTTATTGCCAGCACTTGGTGTTGCATCTCCTTTGTATTTGGGTGCATCAGATAGATTGAAATACTTAGAAAAACATCCAGAAGAATATCAGTTGGATACAAGTGAATACGATCCAATGGGTAACCGTCAACGATAATTTTTTAAATAAAAAAACACAAACCAAAAAACTGATGAATGCAACAAAGCTAAAACAATAAATATCGCAAGTACCATTTTTACCTCTTCTTTGCAGAAGCCATTTGCCCCCGACTCAACATCGGGGGCTTTTTTTATGCTTCGTTTAATTCGTAGTAGCGAACTTGTTTCAAGCGTTGTCCCACCAATGTGTTGAGTCCTCTGGTGATCTCCACGCACTTCTCAAGCTCATCAGCCCTGATAAGGGGCTCAGCAAAGCGTACAAACGCGTTTGCAAGCAAGACGAGGTCATCCTCTAGAAAGTTGTGATTCTCCTCAAGCATGACCGTTCTGAAGGCTTCTCCGACCTGTTTAGCATTTAACTCCATATCAGACTCCAAAGTTGTTTTTGATTTTCCAGTAGTGCAAAAGGGTTTGGAACATCTCCCACCCACGTTTGAGGTCGGCTTCTGACCATTCAACAATGCGAATAAGACCAGGGTAACTGACCGATGCAAACACATTCGCACAGCGAGCATGGGGGATGCCTAAACCATAGCGGTAGGCTGCGAGTTGCATACACTGTTCGTCATAGCCCTCGATCTTGTCGTCCTCACCAAACTCTTTGGTCTTGGCATCTAAAACGATCCCCAAGGGGGCTGTTTCGTCTGGCATGCAATGCAAATCCACCTTACCACCGTACCCCATGTTGTTGGAGAAAGAACGCTCTGTGAGCCATTCTTGGAAGGGGTGAGTACCGAAGTGCTCGAACACCTTTTCTTCGAATGCCTTGGCGATGTCAATGTGCTCGACATCCTTGCGTCCACCGTACCACTTCTCAATGGATTCGTGGACACGAGTTCCCCGTTCGGCTGCGCGTTTTCCCGTTTCCTTGGAGTCGGCAACGATGCGAGCAATGAAGGCTTGCTCGGTCTCGCCTTGGACGCGTGGGAGGGTGAGCGCTGCCAACAGCATTTGCTCGTTCTTCCACACCTCAAGACCAGGCTTAGCGATGACTTTCAAAATGGTTGATACCGAAGGCACCAAGTTCATCTTGCGAGCGTCTCCAAGCGTTGTAGGGCGGTCTGAGCCGTTCTTTGCCTTCACGGTGTACTGTGGTGCTCCGTCCTCTGCACGGTACCAGTGCGTTCCTTCAGAAGCTCTTGCAATAATTGTTGTCATTTATAATCCTTTGGTTCTAAAACGGAATATCCGAGTCCACATCTTCATCAATACTTGCAACAGATGAAGTGGAGTTGTTGCCACCCTTAGCCTTATTGAACTCAGGTGACGCCATGATCTTGACCTTCAAGTTGTCGCTGAATGTCTCAAACATATCCCAGTTGGGGTTGTCGAGGTTGAACATCTCGATCTTATTGACGCCTTCAGGAAGACCTGCTTTCTTCATCATGGATGGGACTGGCGTCACGGTGTCGATGTTGACATAGGTTTTGCCGTCCTTGCCTGGTCGCTCAATCACGTTCAGCAAGCACCAAGCGCCTAAGACTGTTTCCAAGTCAAACCGTCTCATCTCCTCTTGGGTGAATGGCTTACCCCTCCATGACTGTAGATCAAGCCTTAGATTGGCTTTCTCGCTCCATGATAGGGTGTAGTTCTTGAACATCGCAAAGGGACGACCATCACGCATCTTGAGCGTTGTGCCATCTTCTTTGGTGGTGTGGATTTCCCATCCAAGCATGATCTTGTGTAGGAACTTGACTTGACCCATGTACTCAGTCTTTTGAGTGCCTAGATCAACAATTCGGTAGCACCGCGCTAGGTGCATACCAGGTGGACATGATTCAAATGCTCCACCAGATTCTTCAACGTAAAAAGCCATAACATTCTCCAATAACGAGATAACACGTTCAAATCGAACGCAGACGAACTATAACACGAAATTAGATTAGACAACAACAAATTATTAGATTACAATAAAAACAACACCAAGAAGTGTGGGGGCTGAGTGGGCATGAAGTCGGTCAAGGGCGCTCTGAACTGCAGTGTCTGGCCAGTAAATTGTAGTTAACGCTTTCATCCCGATACTCCACGCAGGTCGCAACTGCAATCAGTCTTCACTCTTGTTGGTGTCATAACAAAAGGAATAAAGAATGACATTGGAGGAATATTTTAAAGACGAGCCAAGGGGGGCTAAAGCTGAGATGGCTGAGTATTTGGGCATCTCCCCTACATGGCTTGGGCAAATACTTAGTGGGGTGAGGAAGGCATCTCCTAAGCTTGCAATAGCGATTGAGAAGGCGACACAAGGCTTGGTAACACGCAAAGAGATGCGACCAGACTTGTATCTGTGATATAGTTTTTTAAACGCTTGGCGGCGTTTCATTGGGTGAATCGAGGTCGGGATTCTGCTAGTACCCACTAGTCCGCCAACACCGAAAGGTGAGAATCCCGTCCTCGATTTTTTTTCAGGAGAATGTATGAATATGTTAAAACTTGACGCAATCAGACTTGATGGGGGAACCCAGTTCAGGAAATCAATTAACCAAGACACGGTAAAAGAGTATAAAGAAAGGATGCTCGATGACGTTGTTTTTCCGCCTTTGCAAGTTGTTTTTGATGGTACTCATTATTGGTTATGGGATGGCTTTCATCGCTACTTTGCCATTAAAGCTATGGGGCTCAAGACCGCAGAATGTAAAGTTACAGAAGGCACCCTCCAAGATGCAAAGAGGTTGGCCAGAAAAGCAAACGCCCATCATGGTATGGCGCGTGACTATGAAACGAAGCGCAATGCCGTACTAGATGCCATAGAAGACCCAGATAACGAAAACGCATCAGCCCGTGAGATTGCTAGGCAGTGTGAAGTCTCTCACCCCTTTGTGCTTAACATTATGAAGGGTGATAAGAAAACTGGTAACGTTACCACTAAACCTTCAAAAGAAACCCAAACAAGTGGTAACGTTACCACCCAAGAGCCTGTTGAAGTTGATCCAAAACCATCCATGACTCAAGACTTTGCACCTTCTGTGGATGAGCTTGAGGCGAATCAATTGATGATTCAGCGCGACATGGAGGTCATGAATAAGATTCTAGAATCTGATGATGTGATTGCTACCCTACACGCTGAAGTCAAGAGGTTAAGCGATGACAATGCAAGCTTACAGAGCCGAGTCAATGCTTTGATGAGAGAAAAGAACAAAGCTGTGGAGTTGTTACAGAAAGCCCAACGTGAATTAGACAAGATTAAGAAAGCCAAAAAATGACTGAAGTCCTAGCTCCAAGTGAGAGTGATGATGGAACAACCTTCCCACCACCAAGACCCTTCCAAACTCAAGCCCATGAAGCACTTCGCCAAGGGTTTAAGAATGGCCACAAGAACCAAGTGATCATGGCACCTACGGGTGCTGGTAAGACCTACCTCGGCATGCGCATCTGCAACGAAGCCATGCAAAAGGGGAANNGNGCAGTCTTNCTNTGTGATCGAACCACGCTGATNGANCAAACCTCNGATGTGGCTGAGAAGTATGGCCTCAAAGANCATGGNATCATCCAAGCCAACCATTGGAGGCGTGATCCAGATCAACTNCTACAGATCGCCTCAGTTCAGACCATCGCCAAGCGTCAGTTCTGGCCNAAGATGGATGTCCTTGTGGTGGACGAAGCCCATACCATGTACAAGGCGTGGACTGANTATGCGGTGCAGACTGGGGCTGCGGTCATTGGTCTGTCAGCAACTCCATTCTCTACTGGGATGGGAAAGATCTTCTCAAACCTCATTAACGCCACCACAATGCACGATCTGACGGTGTCAGGGGTGTTAGTACCCATGAGGATATTTTCTTGCACCAAGCCCGATATGAAGGGCGCGGAGACGGCTGGTGGGGAGTGGACAGACAAGGCGGCCGAAGAACGTGGCATGAAGATCGTGGGGGACGTGGTCACCGAATGGAGGCGCTTTGCTGAGAATCGGAAGACGATTGTCTTTGGAGCTACGATTGCTCACTGTAAAGAGTTGGCTAAGCAGTTCATTGACCAAGGCGTGATGGCTGCTGTCTTTACCTCTGAGACCACTAAGGCTGAGCGCAAGATGCTCTTGGATGAGTATAGAAGAATGATAGTGTTCTCAAGATTTTGATCAGCGTGGAAGCCTTAGCCAAGGGATTTGACGTGCCCGACGTAGGCTGTGTGTGTGATGCACGACCATTGAGGAAGTCATTGTCCACCGCAATCCAGATGTGGGGTCGAGGACTGAGGTCGGCACCCAACAAGGAGGACTGTTACCTCTTAGACTTCAGTGGCAACATTATCCGTTTTGCTGAAGACTATTCGGAGATTTACTTCAATGGTTTAGACGCTTTAGACGATGGCGAGAAGCTCGACAAGAAGATCAGGAAGGACGAAGACTACGAGTTGAAGGGTTGCCCTCGGTGTGGATATAAACCCTTTGCCAAGCGTTGTATGGGCTGTGGGTACGAGAAGATCAGCCAAGCAATCACGGAAACGTTGCCAGGTCACATGCAAGAGATTTTTATCGGTGAGGGGAAGAATAAGAAAAAGCTCGCAAACAACGCTCAGCACTTGTGGCATCAAGTGGTGACCTATGCCAAGTTCCATAGCAAGCCTGAGACTCAAAAGGGTAGGGCATATCACTTGTACAAAAAGATCACTGGCCAAGACCCTATGTGGCAGTTTTCCTCAGCACCACAGGTTGAGATATCTAGAAATGTTGTGAACAAGATTACGCAACTAAATATGGCTTGGCGTAAGGGGATGCAAAAATGAGCTTCATAGACTTTGCACGAGCCCATGGGGTGGAGGTTGATCCATCCCGTTTATACCCTTCCGACAAGATCAAACGCTGCGGTACCGTGGATAAGCCTAAGAGTGGCAACGGTGCTTACTTCTGGGACGGTCAGCGCGGATGGGTCTTTGACTGGTCAGGAGAGGCTAGGACGATCTGGTACGAGGATCCCCATTCCAAACCATGGACTGACGAAGAAAAGCGTGAGTGGGCTTTAAAACGTCAATTAGCGAATGCTGAGAAGGATCTAGCCTATGAGTTGGCGTCTGAAAAGGCTGACATCATTCTAAAAAGGGCTGACCTCAAAGAGCATGGTTACCTCGTGATCAAAGGCTTTCCAGAGGAGCTAGGCTTAGTCTCTGAAGACCGTCTTTTAATCCCCATGAGGAACGTGGTCACGAATAAACTCCAAGGCTACCAGTCAATCTGGTGGAACATGGAGGAGAGGAAGTACGAGAAGAAAATGCTTTTAGGTATGAGGGCTAAGAATGCAGTCCACCGACTAGGCTCTAAAACAGCCTCAGAGACGTGGTTGGTCGAAGGGTATGCCACAGGCTTGTCCGTGTACCATGCGCTTCGTAGCATCGGTTCTGATGCGTCTGTGGTGGTTTGCTTTTCGGCAACCAATCTGGTTCAGGTTGCCGATCAGATCAAGGGGCAACGTTTTGTCTTTGCTGATAACGATGAGAGTAAGACTGGCGAGAAGTCTGCGGAGCAAACAGGACTCCCTTGGACGATGGCAGATACTGTTGGATTTGATGCCAATGATCTACACATGAAGAGTGGATTGTTTGCTGTTGTTGGAAAAATTATGCAATTACGTAGAAAGGTGTTGACAAGCGTTAGTGCTTGATGGGTATAATTCATTTAACTTGTTGGAAGTGAGACGCCAACAAAAGAACCGTTAGTTCAAGCTCCGGCCCCGTTAGGGGTTGGCTCCCTCGAAAGGGGTTGCCCGTCTCACTCGGGGCTTGACCTAACGGTTTTTTTTCGTCTTAATCCAGCCGTACTCCGCACGATAGCAAGCACCCCAGTCGTGGTGGCGCGGAAGGAAAGCGTATCCTACTAGAACGACTAACTAGTGGGTGTGAGCTTTAGCAAGGGGACTCACACAGGCATACACGATTGTGACGGCGTTAGCGTGTATCCCGATGAACTGCTCGTCATGCGCACTTGGCCTTTTTGAGTCACTGACCATTAAGGTGGAGATTGTGAACTTCATCCGTTCACCTTGTGTAGCTTTGGCTGAAATTTTTTTGACTTTGAAATCAAACTTTGTGTTAGACTAGTCAGACCACGACGTTGTGGGGTAAGGAGTAAAGATGAAATACAAGTTAACGTACTCAGTAATGGATGCAATGATGGCGAGCCCTGACCATCCGATGAAGGCTCAAAGGCGTGACTATCAGATGATGATTATCAAGACATCTTTGGCGTCGATTG
>Ga0007863_1000353_pt1 | contig 6874 bp, 4 predicted proteins | sample CryBogCBH10Sep07_FD_54996 | JGI IMG/M metagenome (GOLD analysis project Ga0007863, IMG submission 54996) | Freshwater microbial communities from Crystal Bog, Wisconsin, USA - CBH10Sep07 | ecosystem: Environmental > Aquatic > Freshwater > Lake | place: Crystal Bog, Wisconsin, USA | collected... | reverse complement strand
TGCACGTAGTGAAGGATGGAACTTACCATTAATTGAAGCAATGGCTTGTGGTACACCTTCAATTTATTCTAATTGGGGTGGACAATTACAATTTGCGGACGGTAAAGGTATACCAGTAAAGATTGATTATTTAAGACCCGCAAATATTGAACATAAAGATTTCCCTGGAGAATATTGTGAACCGGATTGGAATGATTTGGGAAAACAAATGTTAAATGTTGTNGATAATTATATGGNATATAAAACATTATCAATGGTNGANTCATTAGAAATTCACGATGAGTTTAATTGGGATAAAGTTGCTTATAATGCTTCAGAATTATTGAACAAAAAAATGAAACCATTTGTATTTGTAACCACAGGTAATATTGGATACATGCCTGTAATTGAAAAGTTAGTTCAATCATTATTAGAATTTACTAAATCAGATATTATAGTTTATGGTGTTGATTGTGAAGTTCCATTTGATTATCCGAATGTAATTAAAAGAACAATTAATCCACCAAAATTATCTGAACATGATAAATGGTATTGGAAACAATGGGCTTGTATTGAATCATTGAAAGAAGATTATGAAAAATTTATTTGGATTGATGGAGATGTTGTGGTTAATTATAATATAGATGATGTAAATCAATATTTTTTTCAAATTGAAAATTATCCAATTTCTGACATTCATGTACAAACTGAATTTGTTGGTTTCTACGATAATTTTACTAAATCACAATTATTTAATGAACAATTGTGTAGTGAATGGAATATAGGTAAAACTAACCCATACATGCATGTTTGTTTCTATATCTATAATAAAAATTGTGGATGGTGGTTTGAGGAAATTATTAATCATTATACTACTGTTTTAAATGAAAAACCACAAGACTACGAAAGATTGTACTTATGGAACGATGAAGGTATTGATAATGCTATGAGATGGAAATATGGGTATGATAAACATTTACCATTATCTAATTTCGATACATCATCTTGGGATGGGGATGCTGGAATGACAAACGAGACACAACATCATTTTCTAAAGTTTTGGAACGAAGAAGGCCCACAAAACTTTAATAGAATATTCGGATATCAAATTATTCCAAAAGATAAATCTAAAATTATTTATTTCCATGGTAATAAAAATGCTGAAATGTCTGATTTTATGATTAACTATATAAAAATGGTTAGAGATAATAATTTTTATGAATCAGAATATTTTTATACCGATGTTTATAAATTAGAAAATCTTGGAGACATAAAAAATGTTGAAGGAGGTACAATGGATATTGCTAATAAATATGGATGGGCAAGAGCAATATATCATGAAATTTATAATTTACAAGATTATTACAATAATAGAGTTAAAACAATTAAAGAAGGAGATATTGTTGTTGATTTAGGTGGTAATATGGGTATATTCAATAGATGGGCTTATAGTCAAGGTGCAAGTAAAGTTATTTCATTTGAACCTGATAAAAGATATTATCAATTATTATCCTTAAATGCAAATCCAAAATCAATTTTATTTAATGCTGCTGTTAGTCATGAAATTGGTGAATTGAATTTATATGAGAGTGACCATTTAGGTGGATCTAATGTATTTTCTGGTACAGGAGGTAAAAATTATCCCGTAAGAACATACACATTAAATTATCTATTTGAAACAGGTTTAATAGAAAAAATAGATTTTCTTAAAGTCGATATAGAAGGTGCGGAACATGCGGCATTTATGGGTATAAGTGATGAAAATTTAAGAAAGGTTAGAACAATTGCTATGGAATATCATCATAGTCATTTTAATTATAACGTTGAATTAAGAGAAAATTTCACAAAAAGATTAAATAAATTAGGTTTCAATTCTTATCTCCTATTCTGTGGAGCTGGAGGAGGATTACAATTAATATATTTCACAAGATGAGTACATTATTAAATTCTTTAGCACAAAAATTCGGAACAGATAAAAGTTCTGATATTCATAATTATTGTAACAAATACTCAAAATTTTTACCATTTAAAAGATATGATAATTTGAACATCATGGAAATTGGTGTATTAGATGGTAAATCATTATTAACATGGCAAGAATATTTTTATAAATCTAATATTCTTGGAATAGATATTAATCCTGATTGTAAACAATATGAGGATAAAGAAAATAGAATAACTGTTGAAATTGGTTCACAAGCGGACCACGTATTTTTAAATGATATAATGAGAGAATATGCTCCATTTGATATGATATTAGACGATGGGTCACATATGAATGAACATGTAATATTTTCATTTGAACATTTATTTCAATCAGTTAAATCTGGTGGTTTATATGTAATTGAAGATATTGGTACATCTTATTGGTCAGATTATGGTGGAGGATTAAGAGAACCACAAACATCAATAGAGTACTTCAAAAAATTAGTAGATGATATAAATTTTAGAGGTATATTAAATTTTAATCAATCTAATGTTCACGCAAGAAGAGAAGATTGGTGTGAAGAAAATATAAAAAATGAACAACCTGATTGTGTAACTGATATTGAATCAATAAACTTCCTTAACGGAATTATAATAATAACAAAAAGATAATGGCTCATCAACAACAAAGAGAATTTTGTTTAAAAGTAAAAGAAAAATTTCCTAATCATTTTAAAAATAAAAAAGTATTAGACATTGGTTCATTGGATATCAATGGCAATAATAGAGATTTATTTGAAAATTGTAATTACATTGGTTTAGATTTAGGTGAAGGTAAAAATGTGGATGTTGTTTGTGGAGGTAATGTTTACGACGCTCCCGACAATTATTTCGATACTATAATATCAACCGAAGCGTTTGAACATGACATGTATTATGAGGATACAATTAAGAACGTAATAAGAATGTTAAAACCCGGTGGATTATTTTTATTTAGTTGTGCAGCAACCGGTAGACCTGAACATGGTACTAACAGAACAAATGTTGATGCTGCACCATTATTATCAGATGAATGGGCTGATTATTATAAGAATTTGGAGAAAGAAGATATTAATAAAATAGGAACATTTAAAGAAACGTTCATTGGTGGTCAATTTGGTAGAGGTTATAATCCCGACGATTTATATTTTTATGGTATTAAAGGTGGTGAAAAATATCTAATGAACGTTGAACCACAATTTGATAAAGAGAAATTTAATAAAGATATTTTTGTTATTGATTGTTGGCCCGATAATGAATCTAAAGAGAATGATTTAATTTCTCTAATAAAAGTATTGAAGATTTATAATGTACCAATTTTATTAACAGGGCATTATCCTGTAAAAGTTGAAATACAAAAAATGGTGGATTATTATCTTTTTGATAAGAAAAATGATTTATTATTATCTCAAGACTTTGAATCTCATAGTGTTAGTAGTGGAAGATGGACAGATATGGGTTCGTATCGTATTGATAATGAACACGAATATCATCATGATTACGCCATTTGGGAAACTATGAGAAATGCTTTTAACTTTTGTAAGTATTTGGGTAAAGAAAATATACATTTTTTAGAATACGACAACATACCTGATGAAGTTCAATATAGACAGGCATTTATAGAAAGACTTAATGATGGTTTTGATGCTGTTTTATATGAATATCATGAAGGTTCTTCTAAAGATATNCATTTCGCTTCATATTGTGCAACTTTCATATTCTCTATTAAAACTGATGTGGCNATTAAGACAATAGAACAAGTCAATTNAAAAGAAGAATATTATATTAATAGACCTAAAGGATGGCAATTAGAGAGAGTATTTTTAGATTGTTTAAGAAAAGTTACTTCTAATATTCATATGACTGAATATATTGCCAATAATAATGAACTCAATACACAGGCGGTTTGGAATAGAGATGGTATGTTTAGAAATGGTGCGGTTTTTCAAGTTTATCTAGCTGCAGANGATAGAAATGATTTACACATACATTTAATTTCGGGATTTCATGAAAAGGAAGCCGACAAAGATTATTTAATTGAAATAAATTATGGAAATTATAAAAAATTCCATACGTTAAGGAAAGGTCAGTATCAAACTGAAAAAATTGGAACTTATAAAAAAGGAGAAAGAGTTAAAGTTTTCTATCAAGGAGTCAATGTTTATAATGAATTCTTGGGACAAGAAGTAAATGAATTTAGAAAAATGAATAAATTAACAAGAAAAAATAATCCCGATAATAAAAGGTCGGTAAATGTTTATTTTGTTGATGGACCATTTGTTGAAATTAAAGAAGATAACGATTCTTTATATGAAGTTCAATTTATTAATAAAGAAACGAATAAAATACTGTATCAATTAAATTTGAGGAGTAATCATTGGGCTAAATCTTCAAAAAAATATTATATAAATTGGTTGATTAAAATTAAAGGTATCGACTGTGATTTCTATTATGAACATCATTTAAATTTAGAAAATCAAAGGGTTATGGTATGTTTCGAGTCTAAATCTTTGGGAGATAGTTTAGCGTGGNTAGGACAAGTAGAAAAATTCAGAAAAACTTATGGATGTAAAGTTATTTGTTCAACTTTCCAAAATGATTTATTCCAAGACCAATATCCTGAAATTGAGTTTGTAAAACCAGGTACAAATGTAAATAATATATATGCTCTTTATAGATTAGGATTGTTCTACGATGATAAGAGAGAAATTGATTATAGTAAACATCTTTCTGACCCTAAAAAAGAACCACTGATGAAAGTTGCTTCAGATATATTAGGTCTAAAATATACCGAAGAGAGAGCTAAATTGAAACAATTAGGTAAAAATGTTAAGAAAAGAGTGTCGATAGCAATTCATGGAACGTCTCAATGTAAGTATTGGAANAATCCAACAGGTTGGCAAGATGTAACAGATTATTTAGTCGGTAAAGGTTATGAGGTTAGATTACTTTCGAGAGAACATGACAACTATATGGGTAACAAACANCCTAAAGGTATTGTTCAACAAAAAGAAGGNCCTATTACCGAAGTTATCAAATCTTTACAAGAATCTGAATTATTTATCGGTATNAGTAGTGGTTTAAGTTGGTTGTCTTGGGCAACAGGNACCCCNACTATAATAATTTCAGGATTCACTGATGTTGATTTGGAACCATTAGACGGAGTTACAAGATTAATTAATAAAGAAGTATGTAATAGTTGTTGGTCGGAACATTCATTNAATCCAGGTGATTGGAATTGGTGTCCGGTTAATAAAGGTACTGATAGACAGTTTGAATGTTCTAAAACTATTACATCTGAAGAGGTTATTGATCAAATTAACAGATTATTATTTTAGATTTATTTAGAACAAATGTATTTTTTGTGGTATTTATCATTGTATAAAACTACAAAAAAATGAATATATTTGATCCAATTGTCACAGGTTCGTTTACCGTTTCGGGAACAACAACCCTTTATGGTAATTTAAACATGTCTGGTGGTACAATTTCGGTGCTACCGTACAAGGTGGTGCATCTCTTTATAGTGCTAACACTTTTAATGGTGTACAAACTATTAACGGTGACCTTGTTGTAACAGGGGCAATAACCGCAAAAACTTATATTTTAAGTTCATCTGTAATTTACACCACCGAATCATATACATCGGGTTCACACAATTTTGGTGATACATTCGATGATTATCATAATTTTACAGGTAGTGTAAACATAACCGGTGCTTTACAAATACCTAAATCATTAACAAATCCTGCTGGTGTCACTTCAGGTCAAATATATTATAATACAACAGATACAAATATCTACAGATATAATGGTTCTACTTGGTTAAGTGCAGCAGGAACTTCAGGTTCTAGTGGTTCATCGGGTTCATCAGGAACTTCAGGTAGTTCAGGTTCATCAGGAACAAGCGGATCTTCAGGATCTTCAGGTTCTAGTGGTTCATCAGGTTCTTCAGGAACTTCAGGTTCTTCAGGAACATCAGGTAGTTCAGGTAGTTCAGGTTCATCAGGAACAAGTGGAACATCAGGTTCTAGTGGTTCGTCTGGTTCTTCAGGTTCATCAGGAACTTCAGGTTCTTCAGGAACATCGGGTTCTTCAGGTTCTAGTGGTTCTTCAGGAACATCAGGTTCATCAGGAACAAGTGGTTCCTCAGGTAGTTCGGGTTCTTCAGGTTCTTCAGGAACATCAGGCTCTTCAGGAACGTCAGGTTCATCAGGTTCATCAGGTTCATCAGGATCATCAGGTTCTAGTGGTTCATCTGGTACATCGGGAACGGCAGGTAGTTCAGGAACAAGTGGTACTTCAGGTTCTAATGGTTCTAGTGGTTCCTCAGGTTCTTCAGGAACATCAGGTAGTTCAGGTTCTTCAGGTTCATCAGGTAGTTCAGGTTCTTCAGGTTCTTCAGGAACGTCAGGTTCATCAGGTGTTTCAGGAACAAGTGGTTCATCGGGTTCATCGGGTTCATCAGGTACATCTGTATCAGTTTCAGGTACTGCAAACACAATGGTTAAATTCACAGGTGCATCTACAATTGGTAACTCTTCAGTAACCGATGATGGTACATCTTTAAGATCTACAATTCCATTATATGTGACAGGAAACATCTACGCAACTGCCGATGTTACAGCCTATTCAAGTTCGGATGAAAGATTAAAAGAAAATGTATACAGAATTTCAGGTTCTTTAGATATATTAAAACAAATAGGTGGTTATTATTTTGATTGGATACCTACACCAGGTGTTCACGATAATAATGGACATGATATCGGAGTAATAGCTCAAGAAATTGAGAAAATGATACCAGAGGTCGTAACCACAAGAGATAACGGTTATAAGGCTGTTAGATATGAAAAATTAGTTGCTTTATTAATCGAATCTAATAAAGAATTATTAGCAAGAGTTGAGGCTCTTGAAGAAAAATTAAAATAAA
>Ga0007863_1000331_pt1 | contig 7150 bp, 9 predicted proteins | sample CryBogCBH10Sep07_FD_54996 | JGI IMG/M metagenome (GOLD analysis project Ga0007863, IMG submission 54996) | Freshwater microbial communities from Crystal Bog, Wisconsin, USA - CBH10Sep07 | ecosystem: Environmental > Aquatic > Freshwater > Lake | place: Crystal Bog, Wisconsin, USA | collected... | reverse complement strand
GCCATTTTCATATCTAACTGGTCAGAAGCTTGCTTGGCTTGCAACTTCATTTGCTCAATCTGTACCTTCGGATTAACTGGTGGAGGTACAGCGTTAGGTCCTTTAGGATCTGGAAGAATCTTGTCAATGTTAGGAACCTTCAAAGCCTTCAAGTAAGTAACTTCAGCTTCGTAACGGTTATACAAACCAGGAGTATTACCCACACGCATAGCAATAGCGTTAGCTTGAGCTAGACGTTGAGCATCAGAAGTAATGCTTGGATCAGCAGAAGGCATAACGTCAGTTACTGGGCCTTCATAGTCACTAGCCAAAATAATACCGTTGCTCTTAGCGTCAGACACGTATGGAGTATTCTCGTTAATAAAGATCTGGTTCAAACGATACAGTTTACGGAACTCTTGTTTCAAAGAACGGTGAGTACGTTTAAAGATACCGTTAAAGATTTTCATACCTTGCTCTGCCATAGTACGGGTAGTCTCAGCAGGAGTATTTTGACCAGGGTTTTGACCTTGAAGAATATCTACAGCACCGCTAATGCGTTCGCCATAGTTAATCAACAAGCTCAACAAGGTAAACAGAACTTGAGAAGGTTCACGTACGGGAAGGGGTACGATACCTTTACGCAAGTCATCCCCAGTGGTATCAACGTGTTTCCACTCAAGAGGATTAAAGTTGTAGTTACCACCACGCAGCTTAATACCACGGCTAAGAAAACCACCAGCAGTGTTCTGCATAGTACCAGTATCAATCAACTGGTTGATCAAGGTATTGATAGACTCATTCAATGGGCCTAACAACACACCAAAGCCTAGATCATAGAAACCACCATCGGGAGATGGAATGAAAGGATACTTAGTAAAGTACTGCTCTGCTTTGATACTAAGAATAGTTCCTTGCTTATTGCGTTCAACATCTTTCTCAGTGTATCGAGCAACAATACGAGCAACTTTTTTATTGTCTCTACGGACATAAACGATATAGGGTTCGGCATATCCGTCATCATCTAAGTCAATGTGGCAATGTTGTTCTAAGATCTCAACGGGAGTGCTTGAGTCATTAGATTGGGGAGGCATCAAGCCTTGAGCTTTATCTTGAGCAGCTTGTAAACCAGAACCCAAAGACAAGTAAGAGTCTTGTTGGCGTTGGCCTTCAGATACATCAATCCAGAGTCCACGAGCTACACGTTCGTAGATCTCGTTCTTATTCATCTGGAGGATATGGGTTACCCGAGAAGCAGTCTCTAAGCTCTTTGTCCAATAGTTGACTACTAAGTCTTTAGCTAGGACGTTCTCGGATATGTTGTGCTTTTTGATGGGATCGTAGTAGGTCTTCTTAAAAGCACAGCCAACAATAGGCTGCGTAATAAGAACCTTATCCATTTCGGATTCCCAGTCTTCATCTTCTTCCAAGAGCTGATAACTCATGTGTTGTTCCACACGAGTAGCTCTCAGAGCACGTAAACCATCTTTGTCATCACCAACAACACGGCACTTAACAGGCAGGTCACTGTCAATCAGGACAGGGTAGCTACGAGCGTGATATTGAAGTGCAGCAATAGTAATGAGGGGGAACTTAACATTGGAAGCATTAGCCCAAGGAAAGTTTTTAGTCTCTGCAACTTGTAGGGCAAGTTTAAGGGAAGTCTCAGTACGCTTTTCCCAAGTCATGCGTGAGTTAAGGTCTGTATCAAAGTCTTTTACGACCCACATACCAATCGTAGACAAGTCCTCAGCACAAAGCTTCTCAGCTATGTTGGACTCATACATGAGATCTTTAATATCAAACTTCTCTTTTAAATTCATATTTAGTACCCACAGATTGCAGAACGACCTGAGTCGATGTCATTACTTTCACGAATATAAGCCTCGTACTCTTCTTCTTCGAGTTCCTTCTCAGTCGGAGCTTCCCACATCTTATCGAGCATCAATCCCAAGTATGCCCAAGCGTCAACCTGGTCATCGTGCTTATCTCTAGGAAACCTGAGCAGCTCATCTTCAAAGTCCTGATACCATTCAGCTTCTTTATCGAATCGACAGGCTCCGCTTCTCATACGGGCTTGGATACTTCTAGCACGGGTGAGTTTATCGCCGCTTGGTTTTAACAACACTGTGTTAATGAACTCACCACGCTTAAGCATCTCCTCATTGAGATACGGGCCTATGGCCTTCTGAATAGTACCCTGTTCGAGTCCAAAGAGTACGGGCTTATAAATCTTCTGAAGCATCAGGATTGTATCCACAATTTCTAATGCGTCCATACGTTGTTTAACAACGTGTACACAATACAACTTACCTTCGTCATCCATACCACCAACAACAAAAGCTGAATAGTCAGCCTTTTGGGATTGAGATACAGCCAAGTCACAGGTAGCGTAATAGACAAGTTTTTTCTTCTTGTCTTCTGTTTTCATTGGTGTGAAGTCAGACTTCTTAAAGAAGGTATCGGTTATATCCAAAGGAATGTTTAACATTTCTTGGGAATACACGTCAGCTAAACCTTGACGTACATAATCTTCTTTAAGCATTCTGAACTCAGTAGCCGACTTCATTTCAGGCCAGAGCAGGGTTTTAAAGTCGTCAGTATGGGCACGATACTTAACAGACTTCCAAGGTAGTTTGTTCTCAGAGTATTCTTTTAAGTCTTCACGGATAAGACTCTTATAGCCCCTATGAGCTACCAACTGAGAAGCTGGCATTAAGTTTTCTAAAAGAGAATCCAAATGAAGGATAGTCCCAACAATACGAATCTTGCCAGAAGAAGATATACAAGGAATGAGAGCACCATAGAACCAACGTTTGAACTTCATACGTCGTTCTTTGTTCATAACAATCTCGTCATTCTCCATATCATCACCGATGATTAGATCAGGACGTAAGTTAGCCCACTTAAGACCCCGTAACTTTTGCTCAGAGCCTTTAGCTTGTATACGAAACGTATATCCGTCTGTCATCTCGACAATCAAGTCATCCTCAGTATCTTTGGGGAATGGACCTTCTTTGATACCAAACAAAGACCTTAGATCATCATTGTCTAGGATCTCTTTCTTAATGTCCCCAAGGAACTGTATAGCTTGGGATACAGTATCACTAACAATTAAGACGTACCTAGACTCTCTAAAGAGAACTGAAGCTAGGGTATACGAGTGAGTAACCGCTGTACTCTTAGCGTGATAACGAGGAGCAGCTATGGCTACTTGTTTATTGTTACTAGTAACAAGTTCCCAAATCTCTTTATGGAACTGAGGAGTAGCTGCAGGTTTATCAAAGTTCTTACGAAGGATAGAGTTAACAAACCCTTCCATCACTTCTGGGTTTAACTTGCTTACAGGAGGCTGTTCTATTGTAGAACCCAGTTTAGCCATTGGTTATTTCTTTAGCTACAACGTCTATAGGTTTCTGAGAAGCAAACCTAGCAAACTCTTCTGAGAGTTTAAGAAGACGATCATCAATGGTCTTCTCTAGTTCTTCCTTTAAAGGAGCTTCACGGATCTTCTCTTGCTTAGACATTAAGTCAGTTGTGATCTTTAAAGCTACGTGAGCCTTAACAGGAACTCTGACAATCTCCCCAGTCTTCTGATCAAACTGAGCATCACCTAAATCTAAACGATCTTCTACAGTCTTGAGAGCTTTGTCTACAACCCTTTTGAGGTTGGAGTCCATCTGCTGTACATCTTCAGCTTGTAGCTGCTGGAGACAATACTCTTTAAACCATTCTTGTTGCTTCCAGAGCTTAAGAGTAGGAAGAGGTACACCAGTAACCAAAGCAGTCTCAGTCATACTGCCTAACATCAAGTACGTACTGACAGCTTGAAGCTTCTGGTTCTGGGTCCAGACAGACTTCTTATACCGGCTATCTCTAGATGTCTTACGTCGCATATTACTTCTTTCCAGCTATCGCTTCTTAGCAGTCTTAGCAGACTCTTTAAACGCTTTAGCAGTAGGAGCACCCTTAGTCCCAGGAGTACGCATCTTCTCCCCAGAACCTTTGGCTATACGCTTTTTCTTGGCATGTATGTTGGCATACAAGCCTTTAGGGTTAGAACCAGTGTTAATGGGCATTGTTTAACATTTCCACTTCTTAAGAGCTTTATTGATACGAGAATCTGGATCTTTAGCTTTAGCTGTACCAGTCAACTTCTTCTTCATACCAGTCATACGAGCACAGAAGGAATCTTTACGACTACCACCTTCAGGTTGAGGTGGTTTAAGGTTGTGACCTTCCTTCTTGGCAGAAGCTCTGCCTTTAGCATTGAGTCCACCTGAAGGGGATTTACCTTCTTTACGTTGCCAAGCTGGTGACTTCTTTCCGCTTCCGCTCTTACCTGTAGCCATACGATCCTCCCAATGGGACTGAAATGTACCACACTAAAATATCTTTGCAAGTGTCACAAATACGACAACCAAGGGGCTTGACAAGAATTGGCAGCTCTTGGATATAATTACTGTATTCTTTTTTCTTTTTACCGTTTTTCTATTTTTCTTGTTCAGGTATATCTATAGTAGTAGGTGTACGTAGTACACAAGTATGTAAGGTCCGTAAGGACCTTTTTTTACGTCTATCGTTTGATGTCTATTGCTCTCCGTAGGAGATGTGCATACGTAGTATGCGAGTCCTGTAAGGACGAGCACCAACATAGACCTTAGCATCCCCCCTTTGTTTTAAAAACTATGGCAGCGTTATAAGTTGCTATAAATCTAAAAACAACAACAACATATTTCCCCTCCCCCCACCTCAGGATACTAGGTTACTAGTAACAACTATAACTAAACACTAGTATCCCTAGCTGTAATACTTACCTCAGTACAGCTAACTCTATATAGTTATCCACAGGTTATCCACAGTTATGTTTGGTGGTATATAGCACCACTATACATATCAATAACTTATCCCCCCACATAGATAGATTACTGATCATCTATCTTATCCCCTCTAGAAGCTCTTTAAACAGCCCTAGACTGCTCCGTTTGACATGTGTTGATACCTCCATAGCTCACCACACACTTATCTCATTTACGGCTGTACCAATCTTCCTACCGTTGGTTACTTACGCTTCATGTTGTTAAACTGCGTCAAACTTATTCCAAGACATTTAGTTCCTTTAGACTGCGCTGCGGCCCCCATTCTGTTGTGGGGCTATCGCCTGCTACTAGCCCGTCCCACGCCAGAACCCGCAAGCGGAACCTGTCATGTGCCGTGCGACCTGTTCGTTCTGTTGTGTGTTCAGGGCCTCCGCTTGGTTAAGTTGGCGTAGTGATTTTCACCCCCCGCCGTTGCGAGGGGGATGAAAACCCCTCCGCTTAATCAACTTAACTTAAAGGAACTTTCAAATGTCTCAAAACAACTTCGACTTCAATCAGTTCAACATCATGACTGAACGTAAACCTGCCGGTCTTCAGATCTTCTTGGCACAGCAGTTGCTCTCCAACGCTCTGTGGTCTATGGAGAAGTACGGTAATCCTCATACCGACGAACTTACCGATGCGCTCAATGCTATCAAAATCATTCGTGCAACTATGAAAGCAGAGGCTGCACAACGTGCTGTTGGTACTGCTACTCTCTAACCTTCCAATGGGGACTTAGTTCCCCATCTTTTATTTATCTATCGGAGATTATCATGGACAAATTCTTATCATTTATGAGAGATTTAGGTTACGCATTAGTAATCGTTGCCTTCATTTCATTCCCTGCTGCTTTATTAATGATTAACGATATTCATGCCTGATTATCACGCTGTATATCTCAACGGAGATGCTGTTGTCAGAACTGCTGATAATGGCATCTCAGAGCTTGAATGGAAATATGGATGCAGGATATTACCTCTGGAGTTAACTAGAGAACAACCTATCTTGCATTATCTACGCTCTAATGGATACAACGTCCTCAATAGAGATGAATGGAAACAATTCATAGATGACTTTGATGACGACTATGTTCCTAGTAACAGATTCATTAGTACTATCCATGTCCCTGACAAATGGGATTGGAAACCAGAGATCTACTAATGACGCTCACTCCCGCAAGTCCATCGCCACCTCTGGTGGCATTGGCCTCGCAAGTCGTTCGCTTCAATTCTTCAATCGGGCTTGCACCCGCCGCTTTACGGGGCGGCGTGCGGCTGCGCCCTCTTCTTTATTTTTTATAGGAGTTAGTTATGGGTTTAGATATGTATCTCACAGCAAAACGTTTTGTTCGTGATTGGGATGAACAAGATAATGAACTTAATGAATCAATTAAGAAGTTAGATCTTCCGTATCGAGTACAACTACTGGAGATGGAAGCTATGTATTGGCGTAAAGCCAATGCTATCCATAAATGGTTTGTTGATAATGTTCAGAACGGTGTTGATAACTGTGCTGAGTATTTTGTAGATCGTACAAAGTTAGAGAAGTTATTAGAAATGTGTAAGGCTGTTAAATCAGCTCCAGAGACAGCTCCAATATTACTTCCAACTACAAGTGGTTTTTTCTTTGGTGATACCCAATACGATGATTGGTATTGGGGAGACATTGATTCAACCATAGATGCTTTGGAAAAAGCACTACAGCAAAACGATAGAACAGAGTTCTTTTACTCATCATCTTGGTAAACATTAGGAGAAAGCTATGGGAAAGTGGAAACAATTAGTTAACGATGTCTATGATGACTACGAAATTATGGTTAACATCTCAGACCCCTACATTGAAGAGCTAATGGCTGATGCTCCAGTAGCACCGCCACCAACAGAACAAGAGTTAGAAGAAATGAACAAAGCGTATCTACTCAAGTATCCCGATGCGGATCTTGATCTTCCTTTCTAAGCAAAGTTCTTTCAGATCCCATTGGCAACAGTGGGATGTGGAGGCAATTTTGCCTGTTTAAGTTAGGAGATAGTATGGAAGAAACAGACGTTTCAACTCTCTATTCTGCTGCTACTGAAGCTTTGGTCTCAGAGACTTCAGCTACTAGCACTTTCGAGAAAATGATCAGTGTTGCTTATTCACATAGCACACCAGAGACCTTCGAGAAGGAAGTTAAAGAGACTGAGAAGATCATCAAGAAAGAGTTTGACATTGGTGCTATGCCTGGCTCTTGGAGATCAGCTAAAGCTGTGATTCAAGGTGCTATGAAGCTTGGTATCGGACTCATTGATGACAACGGTAAGTACTGCGGT
>Ga0007863_1000330_pt1 | contig 7193 bp, 8 predicted proteins | sample CryBogCBH10Sep07_FD_54996 | JGI IMG/M metagenome (GOLD analysis project Ga0007863, IMG submission 54996) | Freshwater microbial communities from Crystal Bog, Wisconsin, USA - CBH10Sep07 | ecosystem: Environmental > Aquatic > Freshwater > Lake | place: Crystal Bog, Wisconsin, USA | collected... | reverse complement strand
CCTTTGGCATTCAGCCCACCTTCAGGATTTTGATACTTTTTGAGTGTCATTTCCGTCTCCCAAAAGTGGAAAAGAGCGGGGCAGGTTTCCCTGCCCCTACCCGATTAGTTCATTTCGAGACCATGACGGCCTTTTGGGGCTGTGCCATGATGAGCCGAAGAAAGCGGATGCATGTTCGATCCTGCACGACCGCCCGACTTGCGTGGGGCGCGGTCAGCGCGGTGATGGCCTTTGTGACCATGCATATCAACATGGTGCTTGGCCTTGCCGCCGTGCTTGCGCTTTTCAGCTTCTTTTACGACGTGCGAACCTGCACCTTCGTAAACCTCGTGTGGAGCCTCGTCATGGATTTTCTTGCCATGCTTTGGAGATTCCGCTTTTCCACCCTTGGCGTGTTCTGCACGAGGGTGGTGATGATGAACACCGTGGTGTTTTACACCCTTGTGCTCATGATGACCGTGATGGTGTGCCTTGTGACCCTTCATGGTTCACACTCCTTAGAAGTTGTAGTACTGGGTGAGGCCAAACAAGCCAGTCGCAGACTGAACATTGTAGGCTTGCGGAATCTGGCGGAACGAGTATTTGTTCGTGCCAGTGGACGGCGTAAGATTGACTCCCGAAGCATTCGCGAGATCAATCGTGCCACGGACATCGCCCGTTGTGGCGGACGGTGTAGTACGATCAGCAGGTAAGAACCCGTTTGCAGCAAAACCCGTATTAACGCCCAAAGTAGTTTGAGAGTTACCGGAGTTTACCACAACTTCAGCCGCCGTGTCCGAACGAACAGGGAGACCAACGATCGCGGTTGTACCAACGGAATAAGCATGGGTCGCATCGGCTGCGTTGAGAACAACGCTCTTAATGTACTTAAATGCTTTCTTACCGTTAACAGCGTTACCTGCCGAAATCGTAATGTTTTCCGACATTGGATATCCGTAGACATCGTAGCCGTTAACAGTCGCGGTCGTAGCAGTGGCGCTTGCTGCAGCGGTGACGCTTACAGCGCGACCAACCATGGCCATTGGGTTCCAAAGCCAAATTGATGGCGTTTGGATGTTCGTCGGAATAGCGCACTGTTGCACGTTTGGATAAGCCAAGGTGACCGTTCCAGACGTGAAAGTTACGTTCTGACTGAGCTGATAAGTACCAGTTTGTCCGTTACCAACAGTCGATGAAGTTCCAGTCGTCGTAATCTGCGAACCGATATAAACGCCAGAAGATGCACCAAGAGTTCCGCCTGTTACCGTCGTAGACGATGAAAGGAGAACCATGCCGGGTCCGATTGGCATGCCGCTGTTTGCCGTAACCGTCAGAACGCCGTTCGTTGCCGAAGCGGTGACTGAAGCATAAGCATCCAAAGCAAGAACCGTATCCGTTGCGCCCGTATCCGACCGTGTGAACACAGAAGAATAATAAACGCCAGTGGTCGCGGAGTTAGTCGAAACGATCGTAAGAGTTGCGCTCGTTGCGTTTGCAGAAGCCACGATGGCTGCTGCTGCGTTTGTGTATGGAACGCCAGTGAACGAAACAATGTCACTGAAGCCATACCATCCGAAATCCTGCGCCGACTGTGCTTCACCAGGAAGATAGGTGAAAGGCTGGCGCGGATCAAGGATGCCGCCCCCCGCATAAAATAGCGAGGAGCCTAAGTCTGGGTTGTAGTCCGAAGGCTGTGTTGGGTTTTGCCCAAACACAATCAGTGGACCGGAGAATGCGGTATCAGCCATAGTGCCTTCTCCTTACGAGGTTGGGAACGAGCCGTAAATCGAACGCCAGTTATAATAGCCAAACGAATAACGCTCATAACCCTTCACGAGCAAGTTGTCCGTAACAAAGTCAACCTGCATGTCCGTTTCGAACTTGATACGCTCCATATAAGCGAGACCATCAATGTTCGTGAGCAGGAACCAAGCGTAGGACGAGGTCAAGAAGTCGTTGACCATGTAACCTTCGCTCAAGCCACCTGCAGTGGTCATGATTGCGTTGACATCGTTGTCTGCCGTACCCGGACGGAGTTCCGTCTTGAGGAGGCGGATGGCCACTGGCTCGAGAGCTGGTGGGATGACGAGCTTGCGGCCACGTGCGAAGATCTTTAGACCAGCCTGATCGCGGAAGTTCGTACGGATTGCGATCATCGCATTCAGCAGCGTTGCTTCGTTGAGGTCAACCTGAGTCGTTGGGGTGTTCGCAATCGAGCCACCGTCGATTGGATGCGCCGTCGAGCAAAGTGCAACACCGTCACCGCCGATTGCAGCGTTGTAGGTTTGCGCCGTGTTCAGAATGTTCGCACCGTAGATTTCCTTCGTCTGGTGGAAAGATTCCACGAGGCCAAGGTTGGAAGGCTGGAATTGGGTCTTGTAAAGGTTGTCGTCGATTGCCTTGCGGGTAATCGCGTAACCGAGACCAATTTCCGTGTGTTCCTGATTGTAGACGAAGCGTTCGCCAGCGCCCGAATCGAAAGCGGTCTGGCCACCTTCGGTCTTGAGCTGGGCGTAGCCGAGGTAACGCATTTCAGCGGTACGTTCGAGGGCCATCTTCGAGTCGTGTTTCGTAAAGATCTTGTCGTATTGCGACGGGATCTGCTCATACTTGCCTTCAACGCCACGGAGACCGGGAAGGAGAAGGTCTTTGATCTGACTAAGATTAACAGCCATGACTCATTACTCCTTACGAGATACCAGTNNNNGCAGNGTTTGAACGCCAGACTTCGTTGTTGAAGCCGACAATCAAGTTGCAGTACTGAGTGGTTAAGTCGCCGCCNTTGCCGATACCCACGGCGTAGTCGACGATGATGAATGGCGAGGTGTTGGTGGTTGCGGTAGCATTGACATAAGCCGTCGAGCGGCCCGTGCTGTTGTTGCCGCCTGTCGAGTTGCCCGACGTTGCGCCCGTGGTCGAATAAGCGAACGTGACAAGCTGACCCTGAACACCAGAGGTTTGCGATGTTGCAGTTCCGGTGACTGGGAAGCCCGAGCCAGAGGACTGAACAATGAAACGTGCGTTTGGATCATCAATAACATAGGCTTCTACGTCACCCGTTGCGCCCGAACCCGGCCAATAAGCCGACCAGACAACACGGTTAAGCGCCGTAGCCAANTAACGNCAGCCGACGAAAATACCAGCGAGCTGCACCGAGCCACCTGCGGTAGCTTGGGTGATGTAGCCGTTGGCGGTTGAAGTCACAGGCTGAACAGGGTCGCCAGTGAAAATTGGAGTCGTGTTGCCCGAAGCAATACGACGAGCGGATTGCGCGAACGTCGGAGCGCCACCTGCACCACCCTGATATTGTAGAAAGCCGCTGGGCGCAAAAGTATTGGCCATGACGGGTTCTCCTCTCAGAGAGTTCCATCATCGCACACCGGGGCGACTAAGAAACGGAAAAAGGTTTATCTTCCACACCGGGGGAAGAATGTCGAACAGTATGCCTGATATTTGCAGAAAGAAAAGGGGCCGATGAAAGATTTCTCGGCCCCCGTTCGATCTTATTCTTCCGGAATCGCGAAATCGTAGCTTTTCGAGATCTTTGGAGCAACTTGCGAGTCTTGACGATTCAATAAACCGCCTTTACCCTTTGGATCCATTTGTCCAGACTTAATGTTAACCTGCTGACGCGCATCGCGAAGTTCTCTTGCCTTTGCATCGAGGGTAATTTCTTCTGGACGCTCCATGAGAAGCATGCCTTTGCGCTCGATGGAACCTTCTGCGCCAACTTGCATCATTTCTGGGTGGCGTTCAACCGGAACAGCCGTCCAGCCTGTGCGCCGAACATGGTTCATGTGGGAAACATCTTCCATATTCATGGATGACTTGCGTTTCCATTCATATGTCCAGCCATCGGGAGCGGGTGGAGTCGCAAATTCATCGATCCCATCGTCGAGGTCCGACGAGTTGTTGCGGATTTCCGCTGCACGCTTTGCAGCAAGTGCCCGTGGGTCGTCCGCACGGACGGGTGGGCGCATTTCGCGACGAGCGATAGTTTCAGTAGCTTTTGTCATTGTTCATCCAATCAGTTAAGTTTGCCTTCTTTGATCAGGGCCATCTTATTTCTGGCATATTCCTGATCAGTCATGCCCATCATGCTTGCTATTTCACGTTCTTGCGAATTCAACCGGACAACATTCGGCCGAGCGCCGGAGTTGGTGGTTGGAGAACGCGAAACAGGCGCAGCCGGAGGAGCCGAGCGGCGAGAGGTTGGTGCGGAAGCAGCCGAAAGCGCGGATTCATCCTGCTGAACGGCTTGGCGGGGCGCAATTTTCAACGTATCTTCGATTGTATTGAAGTAATCGTCGGAATCTGCCTCGAGTCCATCAGCCATCGCAAGATTATGCGCCGCAATCATCTTCTGATAAAGACGAGGATTGGTTGCATATTCCGGATGGGCGCGAACCCATTCCGCCGAGCGCGGAGAAAGCTGGGACGCAAGCATTTCGACCGGATCATTTTGAACCGGAGGAGCGACTTTTGCCTGTTCCATGCGGTTCTGATAAGCTGTTTTGCCGTTTTCGAGCTGCATTTTCTGCATTGCGATTTCGGACATTTGCACTTGAATGTCAGCGGCCTCTTCATGGTCGCCACGTGAAAGTGCATCGGCATAAGAACGCTTCAGCGAGAGCTGATTGTTCTTCACCGTATCGATTGCGTTGTCGATGAGCTTTAGATTCGTGTCATCGACCTCGCTTTTTGCCAAAGAAGCCTGTTCCGCTGCCTGTTTCACCCGTTTTTCGGCTTCGAGGCGAGCAAGACGCTCTTCTTCGAGTTTAAATTTCAGCTCGCGAATACCTTCATCAGCTGAAATTTCTTGTTTCATCGGTTTTTCAGGCTCTTCAGCCTTCTCAACCTTTATTTCTTCCGCTGGTTTTTCACTTTCCAACGGCTCGAGTTCGATCTCGAGGTGTTCGTCTTCTGTATCCGACATTTGTTGCTCCATCACCACACCTGATCAACATCTTGGATGCGTCCGCGTACGTTCACATCGCTCAAGATCCGGCATGGTACGTTGTTTATGGTGATTGTCCAACCATCCGAAGGGCGCGAAACAATCCAGTCGCCCTCTTTTATGGTGACATTTTTGAACCATTCNCCCGAATCATCCTGAAAAGCTGTTGGGCCGAGCTTCATAACNAGGCCAACTTTGCTTTGGTAGATATCTTCGTCGACGGTTTTATCAGTCAGGTGGATTCCGCTTTTGGTTTTCGTTGGACGAATGTAAAGCGCAATCAGAACCTGATTGTTGAAAAGCTCGAAATCTTCGACTGAACCGATTTTCTCGAGCAACAGCTCACGAGGATCTCTCTCGTGAAACATGGACATTGCTGGCATATTTTTATTCCCCTCTGTTTTTAACTCCATTGGCGATGGCCTCAGCCTCGTCAATGTATTCGAGAGCTGCACTTAGCCCTTGAATCTTTCCAACTTGCCTTTGATATTGATCAAAATTTTGAGCAGAACCTGCTGCGATATTGTCGCGCAACTGTTCATAATCTTGTTTTATCATCAGCCTCAGCTCATAAACGAGCCGATCTTTTGTTGTTAGCACAAACTGTTCCTTTCAGTGGCTGGACCGAGCACCCAGAGGGGAGCGCCCGGTCCTCCTCTCATCGGGCGTGGAGAGACGCCCGAGAAATTTATTTCTTGCGTGGAGGCGTGAGCCCGTAGGCCTTGATCTTTTCGAGGCGAGCTTCTCCGCCGCCAGCGCCCGAATCGATTGGATAAGTCGTGCGACCACCCGACTTACGTGGCATCATGCCCGGAGGAGGCATAGGAGGCCCACCAGCGCCCGGTGCGCCACCGCCCGGAGGCATCATCCCCGGAGGAGGCATCGGCGCTCCTGCGCCCACTGGAGGCGTGCGCGGAGAAACGGGTGCGTTCGGCATTGGCTGACCGCCCATTGCGCCTTTGTCATGGTGACCGGAGGCAATGATGATATTCACGTTCATCTTGCCTTTTCCAGCTTTGCCGCCATGGGCATGGGCCGAGCGTCCGCCCTTGACTTCACCGGGAACTTTGAACGGATAGCCTTCGCCTTTGAAAACGCCGCCGCCTTTGTTCTTTTCAGCTTTGCCGCCCCAGCACTTGTGGCATTTGCAGTCATGCGGATGAGCCGAACCACCACGTTTCATTGGCGATTCATCTGTTGCTCGGATTTTTGCAGTTTTTCCTTCTGGTATTTTAGGATTCCACCATTGTTTATTAACCTGTTCCATTGGTTGTCCGGTTAATTTAGATTTTGCCAAAGAAATCCCAACATCACGTTTATTTGCTTTGTCAATTTTATCCCAAGCGTTTTGTTGCAAACCTTCTGCCATTTTTGAAGAATTGGAACTTCTAGACCACGATGGGCTGTCATAAATTTTTTCCGCCGCACGAGTTTGTTTACCAGCTTGAGAAAGTTTTCCATGACGATCGGAAATAGCTTTTTCCAGATAGCGAGAAAGCAAACCGCCGCTCAATTTATGAGTACGATGCTCGAGAGAAGACGGCTTCACCATCTTTTTAATGAGTTTTTTATCTTCGGCTTCATCCGGGTGCGTTTTGCCACCATGAGCGTGATGCGGCTTTTTATGGTGCAGCCATTCGACTTTATGGCCATCCGTTTTGCCGCCGCGCTTTTTGCCCGGATACATTTCGCCGTAATCAGGCATCTCAAATGGTGCATTGCCTGCATTTGCTACGCCCGAAAGTTTATTCGAGGCATTGCGGATTCCGGCGGAACGCTTCCGCACGCCTTCTTCATCGCCCATCATTTTGCTGACGGCAAGCTCTGGACGGGCAGCTTCAAGGTAATTTTGAAGCGTGCCACCGCTCAACTTATGAGCACGACCACCCTTTTTCATCATTCCAGCAGCTTGGCCCATCATTTTGTTTTGTGAACCGACAGGGTTTTCACCCACGCCACCGCTGAATTTGTGGGCCTTGCCCCCATGTTTCAAACCACCAATATGCTTCGTGCCCTCGCGAGCTTCGTTTGCCATGCGGACATCACGATTGATCAAGTTGTCCGGTGTCAAATAACGATGCGCACGATCTGACTCGGAGCGACCTCCGCTCTTGCGTGGAGCGCGGTCGGCACGATGTGCAGCTTTCATGCCTTCGGCTTTGCCGATGACTTTTCCGCCCTTTTTGTAGGCCCGCTTGCTCAATGGGCGCATGCCCGTTTGAACACTGGCATTTTCGGCAGGAGGCGGCGTCCAATC
>Ga0007863_1000322_pt1 | contig 7279 bp, 8 predicted proteins | sample CryBogCBH10Sep07_FD_54996 | JGI IMG/M metagenome (GOLD analysis project Ga0007863, IMG submission 54996) | Freshwater microbial communities from Crystal Bog, Wisconsin, USA - CBH10Sep07 | ecosystem: Environmental > Aquatic > Freshwater > Lake | place: Crystal Bog, Wisconsin, USA | collected... | reverse complement strand
ACTTTTAAGTCTTTTAACAACTTAAAAGTCTTATTACACTCAGTTTATTATATTAAAATTAAAAAATTTAAAATTTTTAAAATTTTTAGAAAATTTAACAAGATTTTTTAATAGTTAGGTTAAAGAACGACTTTGTAAGTCGTCTAATGAAGTCTTACAAGTATTCAGAAGTTAGATGAAGTAAGACCGAATCTTACCAATTTACAGATTTTTCGTAAGACTGAATCTTACACATTTACAGATTTTTTTATGCCCCGCACACGAGAATCTGTAAAATAGTTGAATTTTACCATTTACAGATTTTTAAAATCGCTCGAATCTAATAAAAACTTTCCGTGGTTTTTTGAAATCTTTGGAAATTTTCGGAAAATTCATAAGCCCCATGAACCCTTCCGAAACTTATACAATATACGTAGTATATTGTATCTGTAAAATAGTAAGAAAATTACCATTTACAGATTCCTCCGCTGCGGGATTTTTTTTGAAATTTTATTTGACACCACCCTTGCCTGTGCTAATTTTTTGGTCATGGACACCACCACCACCGCACCCATCACCACCACCGCACAAGCCGAAGAGATTTGCCACACACTAGGCAAACCCTCAAAGATGCCTTGTTACTCTTATAGCACACCTGCCTCGCGTTGCATCGTGGGAATGAAGATGCGTAAGGTAGCAAATTCTGTTTGCTCTGTGTGCTATGCCTGTAAAGGTTTCTATGTCTTTAAGAGTGCCAAGACTGCCCTAGAAAAGCGTTTTATGTCTTTGACTCATCCCTTGTGGGTCATGGCAATGATCTTTCTAATCGGAAAGAAAGAGAAAAGCGGATTTTTCCGTTGGCACGATTCAGGAGATATTCAAGGAACTTGGCACTTGGAAAAACTCGTGGAAATTGCAAATGCCCTGCCCCATATCAAATTCTGGTTGCCTACTCGTGAGTATGCGATGGTTTCGGAATATGTCCAATCGGGTAAGGTCATTCCTGATAATCTAATTGTTCGCTTGTCTGCCCTGATGATCGACGGACAAGCACCCGAAAAGATAGCGAAGCGTTTAGGGGTTGTCGTTTCAGGGGTTACAAAGTCCGAAGGTTTCACTTGCCCCTCATCCATGCAGGGTAACAAGTGTTTGGATTGTCGAGCTTGCTGGGACAAGAACATTTTCGCCATCAATTACAAAAAGCACTAGAAGAACTTTCCCCCCTAATCCCCCCGATCCTCTAGGAAGAAATTCCTAGAGGATTTTTTTTGTGCAAGTCAAGAACTTTTCAAAATTCAGGAAGACCAGGAATATGTAAACTAATAAGAAATATACCTTTTACAGATTAAAAAAGCACTTCAGGCTCTTCGAGTTAGAATTGTCTTAAACAAAATTAAAAAAACTATAGACAAATCCGTCGTTCAGGATATGTAAATGGTTTGAATATAACTTTTTACAGATTTTTAAAAGCTGCTGCGGTGGGTCTGCCTTGAAAAAAAAATAAAAAAAAGATTTGCATTATGGGGGAACTCCTGTAACTTGTATCTATGACAAAGGAATAATTCTTCATCTACGAAGAACTTCTAAAAGTCACAACCCATCAACTACGATGAACAAAGAGTCAGTATTGTCAAAGGTGCAGTCCCTTTCGGGTCAGCACATCCACATTGAATTCAAGTCCGAGGGAACCCCTTCCAAGGACTACAAGGGAGTCAAGCTAGAGAAGATCACAAGCGGAGCGTTCCGTGTTGGGATTGATTATGCTAATCTTTCCGAGGTCAAAGAGGCTATCGAGAAGGGTGAGCGTGGAGAGGTTGAGCCTCTTCCTTGGGGAACTTGGCTACAATTCCCCTATATGATTACCCACAAGGAAAAGAACTATCTGCGTCTTTATCCTGCTACTGGTGGAGCAATCCAGAAACCAAAAGTCAAGTACCTTGTCGAAGGTGCAGAGGTTGACAAAGATCAATACTTCTCGTATATGACAGAAAGCAATCGCAAGCCTTCAGATAAGCCTTGCTTTGTGGTGGACATCAACAATCTTATCACTATCGGTTAATTCGGAGGGAAGCATCCCCCTTTCTCACATTCGGAGTGAGAGAGGGGGATAAACCAAAAACAAACAATGAACTACAAGCAAATTGACATTGGCGATCCTGATAGCTTTGAGGATTTCATCGGTTGCTCTCGTGAAGAGATGGAAGGTGACGAGATGGAGTCATGGAATGACTTCTACAAGACCGATTACAAGACAATCGAAGAGTTTAATCAGAACGAGAAATACTATCAAATTGTTCCTGCCGAAATGACATGGGAAGAGTGGGAAGAGAAAGAGATGAGTATGGCAGAATAATTTCCCCCCAAAATCCCCCCGAAGAAGTCCCTCTAGTCGAAAGGCTAGGGGGATTTTTTTTGTACGAACTGAAATACCTGGCAAATAACTGGGAAGGGATATGTAAATGGTTTGAAATATACTTTTTACAGATTTTTAAAAGCTGCTGCAAATATATTCTTGCACTATGAATTCTGTTATCATAACTTGAGCTATGAAGAAAATACTAGCTCTCGTACTACTAGGAGTTGGAAACCTGTTTGCCCAAACCACCAATTCTTTTCCTCAACCTGTTCCAGATGAGGTATCATCTACCAATCATGTTGATCCTGTTATGTATTGTGGTGATTGGTGTGAAACCCCAGCATCACCTCAAAAGTGGTATTATCGTGCATACCGATTTGTTAAACATGATGATGAACTCTATATTCTCACCTATGCAACAAACTATGCTCATGTGACCAATTCTTGCTTTTGGGCAAAGTTGGATTTGAGTCCAACAAGTCATTCAGAAGTTATTGGTAAGAAGACATTTAATGTCCCCGATTATATGTCTATTCAAAATAACGAAAATCGTGATGAAAAACTATTCATAGATGGTCAAAGGGTCGTAATGAAGAATACAAAAGAGTTGTGTCATTATAATCCTTCAATCAAGAACGGAGGAGATTGCAAATATCTAGTCGAGCATGGTGAGAGTTTTGACAATCATGCTCGTATGATTCCCACCAAACAAAGTGCTTATGATTATAAGATTGTGGCTTTCAATACACTTGCCTCAATACCAGATAAAGAACTTGGTGATTGGTTGCATAATCAATATACCAATGGCAATAGTAAAGGTCAGCTAGTACTTCAACCCTTGAGTTTTATCTATCGTTATGATGGAAACTGCAAAGTCATAACCGATATAGTCCAATAGAAGAACTATAATCTTCCTTCCAATCCTCTTCATCGTTTTGGTGAAGAGGATTTTTTTTGCTCAAACCGCACTACTGTAAAATACCTGCGAGGAGATCTGTAAAGTAAAAGACTTATACCATTTACAGATTTTTAAAAGCTGCTGCAAATATACTCTTGCACTTTGGATTCTGTTATCATAACTTGAGGTATGAACACCACCATCGAAGCCCAAATTAAAAACGTGAAATGCATTGATCTTACCGATCTTGTCCCTGCCGAATGGGATTGGTTTTGGGATATGCTGAACTCATCCAATCCAGACTTCTCGTTTGGAGACAACAACCTTACTCTTATCGCAGGTGAAAGGTTTGCACGATTCATTGACGATGCCTATGAATGGTTTGCCTCTGGCGTTAATGACGAGGATGGAGAAGAAATGACACCACAAACTTGCACCGAAGAAGAGTGGAAAGCCTTTGTTGATACTCTTTGGAATCTGAACAAGGACAAAATCTACATCAACCTAGAAGCATAAAAGAACTACAACCTTTCTCATAATCCCCTTCATCGTTTTGGTGAAGGGGATTTTTTTTGTCCAAGAACCACAGCCATACCTGCGAGGGGATCTGTAAAGTAAAAGAGCTATACCATTTACAGATGACTTTTACTGTCGCTGCAAGGGTATGCTGAAAATACGAAACTCTGATTTAATACAACTTGCGGTAATAGAGCAGCGTGTTATATTGAAACTTGTATCAACCCAACACACTCAAATGGCACACAAACTTAATCTAGGATCTGGAACTGGTTCTCTCATCAACCACATCATGAGTGCTGGCACACCTCATGAGCCTGTCGTTGGCATGGGTGCGACCATCCTCATGTGGACGGATCGACACGCAGCAACTATTGTTGAGGTCTCCAAGAAACGAATTGGAGTAGTGGAAGATGAAGCAATACGAACCGACAAGAATGGTATGAGTGAGTCCCAAAGCTATGAATACCATAAGGGATCTGGTGAGCCAATCTACTTTACTCTGCGTAAGAACGGAGCTTGGGTGCAAGAAGGATATCCAATGAAGAATGGTACTCGCATAGCTATCGGATACAGAGATCACTACTACGACTATTCCTTTTAATTTCCCTGTGGTGGGGAGTCATGAGGAGGCTGTTAGATCGAAAGGTCTAGCAGCCTTTTTGTTTATGTTATATGATGTGAAATAATGTCTTATAAGGCGATGTAAGTAATTGTCTTATAAGTACTTGTAAGACTGAATCTTACGCATTTACAGATTTTTTTTAGACCCTGAAGACCAGGAATCTGTAAAATGATTGATTTATACCATTTACAGATTAAAGAATTCCCAGGCCTGGGTATTAATTTAATTTATAATCTTTAGAAGGGTTTGAATTAAACCATTTACATATCGACTGTAGACCGCGTTTTATAAAATCAATTGACATCAACCTCAAAGACCAACAACCCCAAACAAACCCAAAAGAAAAATATTATGTAAAGTCTTTGAATTAAATCTTTTACATATCGACTGTAGACTCATAACTCAATGTGTATGCACCATCATCAATGAGGAATCTAATGACTGCACTTACGCAGCTTCTTCGAGAATCTGTAAAGTCTTTCAATTAAACATTTTACAGATCCTGATTGCAGGTGTCATATCTATCTTCGTAATTTTATTTTTGTTGGATTGTCAAGAACCCCATCAGTTTTGAATCATTTGAAAGAATCTATAAACTCTTTCAATTAAACATTTTACAGATCCCGCGCAGCAGCAAGTTGAGGTTACTTCCTTTGGCTTCTGCACCAGAAAACAAAAAACCCCAACCACCTTCGTCAAGGCGATTGGGGCAAAAGTTGATCAGACTTTTTCTTTTTGTTGCTCTCTGCTTTTTAGGAGGGGCGACCTCTTAGCTCTGACTTGAGACAGACGATGGTAGCGTTACAACTCCCTTAATCTACCACCAAGGACGACGGATGCAACAACAAAAACAAAAAAAACAAAAGAACACAGACTCAAATGCTGAGTACCTGGTGATATGTAAACATTTTGATTTATACCATTTACAGATCCTCCACCAGGTGGTAACGGTAAGTTGGGTTTACAAAACCTCATCACTTTTTGAAATATGAATAGCAATCGTATCATCTCGCTGCCATTCAGGATATGTAAAGTCTTTCAATTAAACCTTTTACAGATTTCCCCCATAGCTCCAGCCTGCACCTGCCCAAACTTTTTTTATTTTTTTCTTGTGCATCCCCCATTCTTCTATATCTTTTTAACTGATGGAAATCGAATTCGACGGATTAGGACTCTAAACACTCAACCCACCACCACCATGACCACCACCGAAACAAAATCCCACAGCGAAGAGCAAGCACTAGCGCAGATCGAAGGCATCGAAGAACTTGTCAATGCCTATCATAACGCAGAGACCGAGGAAGAACGTGAGGACGCACTTCAAAACATCTACCAAGACCCTCTGGAAGTAACAGGCAAGGTATGGGAGAACAGCCGAGATGAAGACGGATACATCAAGGAATATACCATCCTTCTCTGCACAGGAGGCCCAGCGGTTCGCATCACAGGATTCATCTCAAACAATTTCCACAAGCTCAAAGACATCAAGCTAGAGCATCAAGATTGGTTCACCCCTTGGCAACCATATCCAATCAACAAGAAACAAAAGGAGATCCTAGAGGATTATGTTTCTTTCTTTGTCGTAGACTAGACTCATTCCCCCAAAACAAAACCCCCAAATCCCAGCTTCAGAAATGAGGCTGGGATTTTTTTTTTGCCCAAGAACAACACCTCACATCAACAACACCTGCGGGGATATGTAAATACATTTGATCTATACCATTCACAGATTACTAGAACAACACACGAATGAATTCAATTACACAAAATTATGTTATCATAACCCAAATGACTCACACCAACCTGCGAGAAGAATCTCTAAACCATTTCATTTAAACCCTTTACAGATTCCCTCGCCTGAACTCCAGATATCTTGGAACTTTTTTTATTTTTTTTAACTTGCACCAGATACTCCTTGCATCTATTTTTAAATCCTCAACCCACCACCACCATGAAAGAATTCAAGATCATCTACTCCTTCACCAACCTCTGGAAAGAAAAAGAAAAGACCCACATCTTCCTCTACCACCCAACACAACCATCACCAGCGGAGGCACAAGAGTTTCTATCCTATCGTGGAATCGGACTCAATCCAACCTTCGTATCCATCAAGGCAACAGGAAAATAATCATGACCACCACAATCCCAAACCTCAAGCGTCTCAACAATCACCCTCGTCCCTTCCACTCCGTCATCATTGGAAACTACTTCGTCCACATGGCTGAGACTTCACGCCTTCTCCAAAAGATCGGGGAAGCTCATGTCAAGGTAATTCAAGGACAGGATGAAGGATGCACCTTTGCATACTATGGAGGATACAAAGGATTTGAATTCGCAGAGGCAGAAGACTCATGGGAAGAACGCAATGAACGCAATGCCTACTATGCAGGATTCTAACCATGACCACCAACGACCCTAAGACCATCGAACTACTCTACCAGTATGTCGATGCTAAAACAGATCTTCACTCATTCAATAACCGACAAAGAGAACGAAAGGTCAAAGGCTTACAACATGAACTCTTTATCATAGGCTTCACTTACCAAGACATCAAACACATTGACTCCAAGCTCCAAGAACAATTCATCAAGATGAATCGCTAACATCCCCCACACTCAATCAACTAACATCAGTCCCAGTTGCCTTCGGGTAGCTGGGACTTTTTCTTTTCCGACAGACCCAACCAGCCAGCCACTGGGGAAAGGGATCTGTAAACTATTTCAAAGTTATCTTTTACAGATCTCGATTATTATAAAGTCCAGTTAAAAATATCGTGTTTCCATATAACAACATTGACTTTGTTAAGTGTTGTAAAAACAGACCCCATCTGTGAAAATATAGCCATACCCTTTTAGAAATGTTAGGGGGTGGTAGGGGCATTGCGAACCCCTATACCCTATAAGGG
>Ga0007863_1000317_pt1 | contig 7307 bp, 14 predicted proteins | sample CryBogCBH10Sep07_FD_54996 | JGI IMG/M metagenome (GOLD analysis project Ga0007863, IMG submission 54996) | Freshwater microbial communities from Crystal Bog, Wisconsin, USA - CBH10Sep07 | ecosystem: Environmental > Aquatic > Freshwater > Lake | place: Crystal Bog, Wisconsin, USA | collected... | reverse complement strand
CCAAAGCCCTGCGCACCCTGGGTTCCGATTAAGCCGCCAGAACTACCGGATTTAGCTATTGCTGATAATGCCCGTTCAATGGTCATGAGTTTTGTCCCGCAGTAAACGCCCACCAAGTAGTGCCACCATCGTAAGTGAATAGAACAAACGTATCTGTCTTGCCGGATGTGGTCGTTAGTGTGGGTGCAGTAGCTGACGGCCACTTTACAGACGCTGGCCATGTCACTGTGAATGAACCAGTGATGGATAGAGACAGCGTTAGACCATATGCTGTGCCGCTTGAGGGAACATTACTAAAGCTCAATGATGAAATACTTGAGCTAAGCGAAATGTTAAACACATTGCCACTAGAGCAATCTAAAGTAACTGCACCCGATGATATTGTCGGGGCTGTTTTAGTTTCTTTCAGTCCTGTAGCGGTAATAGCGCCAGCAGAGCCGCCAGGTGCAACGTAATCAGTCCCTGCCGTAGCGTTAGCTAAAGCGCCACCAGAATTAGCTTTCAAGATAGCCGTTCCGCTTGGCGGGGCTAAATAATCCGTTCCAGCAGTCGCAGCCGTAAATGCTGATGTGCCACTGCCTTTTACAATACCGGTTAAGGTTGTTGCACCAGTGCCGCCATTTGCTACGACAACAATGCCAGTAACATTAGCAGCTGTACCTGTTGTGTTTTGATTGAGCGTTGGGAACGTGCAATTCGTTAAATTACCCGAAGCAGGAGTTCCGAGAGCTGGCGTAACCAGAGTAGGGCTCGTAGCTAATACAATATTTCCTGAGCCAGTAACCGCATTCCCTAGAGCAGTTACTGTCCCTGAGCTTGATGGGAAAGCAAAACTAGTACCGTCTGTTCCCGTAAGCGTAAGCGTATTGCTTGCTGTGAATGTTTTTCCTGCAGCAATAGAAAGCCTTGTTAGCTGTATTAGATCCGCAGCAAGCGGGCCACTCATTACAATGGTATTAGATGTCAAACTTATAGCTGTGGTGCCATAAGTTGATCCATTATACGACTGTGTAACAGCACGCGTGAACGTCCCGGCAGAGTTATATGTGGCGATCCCAATTTCAAAACCTGGAATTGTCCAGTCTTCCAAAATATACGGGAAAGTGTCGCCTGTAGTTAGTGAGCTATTTGCCTGCGCTGGCGTCTGAAAATTTGAAACCGCGCTTCCGATAGTCACGGCACCTGTCCCTGGTGTGCCAGTAACTCCCGTCTTTACGCGGTTTAAAATATAATATGTCATCGCCAGCGCCCATTGTTATAATCACTACGCTATTACCTATGTAGGTAATTACGCTATTGTGAACAGACCGTTTACTGCGTCAGGCGTCCAAGTGAATGTTTCACCTGAGTTCAGCGTTACTGACGAGCCGTAGTCGAACCATGAAACCATTGGCTTAGCAGGTGATGTCTGTGTTGCATTATAAAACACGGCGTATCTGAATGGCCCGATTGTGCCACCAGAGGCGGTAAACGTCACATTACCAGCGGTAACTTTTTCTGTACCAGCCGTATTCAAATACGTCACAGAGGACGTAGTGCCACCCGTCGTATATCCATTACCTGAAGAGATCTCATTTGCGCTGATGTCACCATAAAGATGGTTAGTAGCGACAGGAGCTGTATTGGTCAGCATGACCTTGAAAGTATGCGAGCCAAAGTTATGATATCCAAGGATAACATCTTCTGGGAATAGGTTGAATTTATTATAAGCAGCCATTGTAAGATACTCCTATTAGATACGTTGATATTGTCCGCTACGGACAAAACCTTGTGGAAAGCCCCAGCCTTGCCCACGGAATTTGTAAGCATGAAGCGCTTCGTTACGGGCAAGATTAATTGCCTTACGATACTTGCGCCCATGATAATCCGCGAGTTTCATGTTCGAATATGGCTTGGCTGGCTGCGTCATCATTCTCGCCAGAACGCCATCTTCGAATCCTTCGCGGTACTTTGCGATCACCCAGTCTGGGATGCTTTGATCGACAGGCACGCTAGGATCGGGAGTTAGTGCAACATAAACATTGTATGTAACGGCAGTAGAAGGCTTGATTGCTAGTCTAACAACAAAGTCCTGCACCGTTAGAGTAGGGGGAACAAGGCTACTTGGAACTGGATTATTGTAGCTGTCAGCGACAGTCATGAGGCGATTGATAACGCCATTAATTGAGAAAATTGGATAATCAGTCTGACCAACTACAACATTGATTGGGATCGTATCTACATAAAGATTAGATTCAGACAAAAAATCTTTAATAACATTTTGAAGCTCAAGACGCACAACACCATCAAGAGCGGAAGGAAGCCGCGCTCTGACACTATTTATTAAGATATCAAAATCAGCGCTCATTAAATCCTCAAGATGGCAGGGTTAGCATTGACGCTGTGAATTTATTCATAAATGCTGCAGCGCGTGTATCTTGCGTATCCTCAGTGTCTCTCAACTGCGCCCAACCACAAATGAAATACACGGCGCTAACTCTATACATAGCTGGCAGATAGACTGGATCGCTCTCATAAGCTGCGCTGTAGTTAGGAACGTCAGCATCGCCTGTGGAAGTGAGAGGAGCCACTCTCTGTGTCAGCGTAATGTTGATAAGAATGTCGGGGCGTATTCTTGCGATCTCATAGAAAGCGAAGTTTAAGCCCGTAACTAAACTCTCATCATCATAACGATATGGCTGCACTGTATCCTGTAGCAGTATGCGTGATTGCGTCACGTAATCCGATACAGTTTCCAGTGTAGCCATCTCGATCCTCGTTAGTTACCCTTGTAGGTAACTATTATGCGCCGCCTTGCGTGATAACCGCCTGAGCGAGAGCTTTACCGTCAAGCACCTGATAGCCGTAAACCTGAAGGCCACGGAAGATGTTGCCGAAGGTACGCTCTGAACGGACAGTCTCAACTTTCGTCATCTGAGACGCGAAGGTAAGGCCGTGCGCATGACCAGCGTAGATCGTGTAGTTACCCGAAGACAGTGGGTTCGTGCCTGCAGTCACGCCGCTGCCAGCGCCAGTGAAGATGCTGCCTGACGTGGAGCTGTTTGGCAGGAGGTTAGACACGTAGATCGTGAAACGATCAACCATGCCCAAACGACCGTTACGCATCATGGTCATGCTGTCGCCGGACAGATAGACCTGACGGAGTTCCGAACGCTTGATCTGCGTAGCAGCCCACGTTGGCATAACAACCCAACGACCTGTCTCTGGGATGTTCTGCTCATCGAGAGACTGACCAAGACGCAGGAGCACATCGAGAATTTCGATCTGACCCGTGCCTGGGTTACGGCCAACCGTTGCAAGCGGAGCTGCGTTGGTGCCGAGGTTGATGTTGCCGCTGATCAGACCAGCAGTAGCACCGTAGTTTGCAGAGTTCTGCGTGTTGTAGAGGTTGGCAAGAACGTCCGTATCAACCGCAATTTTCATCTGCTCTGACGCATCGTCAGCCCAGATTGACATGAGGTTAAGATCCGATTGGATCTCGAACACATCATCAAGGATCGTAGCGAAGTACTTACCTTTGTTGATGTAGAGTTCGATGTTTCCGCCGGACGGACGGTCAAGCGTCAGATCGCCGTCAGCGAGGTAGTTGTTGATGGTAATCGTAGGCTTGGTGCGGATCTTAATGCGATCACCCATGCTACGAATTTCATCTTCGTGATCGGTGTTCGAAATCGCAGCGAGAACAGTCGCGGCGTAGAACTTTTCGATCAGCTTACCTGACCAAATTTCTGGGATAAACCCAATATTCGAGTAGTCCGTAGCAGGGCTACCTGATGGATAGAGTACTGGCGTTGTGCCAGAACCAGCAATACCGAAAACTGACATTTTAGGGCCTCAAGAGAGAAGAGTTACGACTTAATGCGCCCCTCTCGCTGNGCGGAGAAGATTAAATTCTCCATCCGCTGCTTCTCCTCATCACGTCCTCGGTATGATCCCCGATTAACGTCNGAGTAGAATTGCGATACTTGCGCGCGTGTGAAGAACGGCTTCTCAGCGGGAGCACTTGCTGCCGCAGTCTTGGCTCGGCCCGGTGCCGCATATGCTTCGAGCGGGGTCTTCTTTGTTTCGGTATGTCCTACCGAAGAAGTATCAGACCCGGCCACCGCAACTGCGGGGTTCGTAGCCGCCTCATCAGAGATGAAGCCTTTGAAGAATGCGGCAACTCTGTTCGCATCATTGCGATTGAATGCGGCATTCAACAGTTCTTTTCTTATAGCACCTGAGTACATATCTGGCAAGTTTAGCCATGACAAGAACTCTGGGTTACTATTCACTTCGCGCCACGACGGAACAGACATATCAAGCGTTGAATACATCTTCTCGCGGGCATCTTGCGTAACGACACCAGTGACACCCTGAAGGCGTCCTTCCAACTGTGCGATATGCGCTTTGAGCTGTGCAATTTCTGGAATTAATTCTTCTTTAGCTTTCTTACCGACAACGCCAAGAAACTCTTTGCCGTAATCATTTTCTTCTTCTGGCGTAACTAAACGCTCAAATTGTGTGTCAGAGTTTGCTGATGGGGTAGGGGCTGCTTGCAGCTCAGCTATTAACCTATGTAGGTTAGATATCTCTGCAGCGAGTTGTCTCTTTTCAGTTTGCTCACGCTCATAACGTCCTTTCATGGAGTTATAGCGATGCTCCCAATCATCTGATTTGGGTGCTTCTTTAGGAGCTGCTTTTGTTTCTGGTTCTTCGAGCGTGAAAGAAAGCTGACTTGGGGGTGTTTCTGCAAGGGGAGCTTCAGGTGCTGTTTCTTTTGGTGCTTCTTCGCCAGTGGCTGCGGCTTTAGTTTGCTTAAATAGCTCCTCAGATCGTGCGGCTGCATTGCGAACAGCGGCTGGTATAGACAAATTTGGGTCAATGCGATCCGTTGGAGCGGTTAATTCAGTCATTTTATTCTCCTTGGCGCGTAGGGCAGGGCGCTACGGGCGTTTTGCTCGTGAAGTTTGAATAACACGCACACGCTCATCTAGTTCATCGAACATGCGCTTTAACTCCAAAAGAGCCTGCGCATGTCCACGAGCGACATGGGCATTGTCTATTGGGGCATAGATAGCCTCTAGCGATTTAGCTTGGGCGAAAGCATCAAAAGCAGTTCTAAATCTTGACCAGTTATTATTGGACGAAGTGGATAGGTCATGAACTGCTAATAGAAGGTCTTGAAGCTCTAGCTTCGACATTATTTTCCTCTAGGAACACACGTAGCCTTATAGACTGCGTTTAGCTCTTTTATCTGCTTAACAGTGAGCGTCGTGTCTTTTTTAGACCAGTAAATTGGCTGCACCCCGTCGCAGAATGTTAATTCATTCAGGGCGCTGGTACCCGTCGTCTGACATGACGCCATTAGGATTGCGCTCATCAATATCGCGTTGAGCTTGACGAACTGCCATAGCTTTTTGTGCGGCATTAATACGACCCTGTAAATCCAACAATTTTTGTTCTGCTATGCCAGACTGCACGAGATCTTTCTCATGCAGCCATGACATAAAGCTCACAAAAGCGTTTGCTATTCCGCTAAGAAAACTTATCAGAGCGGATATAACTGAGAACGTCATTTTGCGACTGGATCAGGAATAAGGATCTGGATAACGCCAGTTACAAGCACACCAAGCGTTGGAACAAGTGCGCCAATCTCAGAAGCATGTGGTAAGAATGCAAGACCGGCGATCAGCTTGCCGATGCCGCCCCAAGTCGAGCCTTCTTTTAAACGATCAATAACCCATGAAGTCACGGCATTCATAGATCACCTATTAGTTAGAAGCTGGCAGGATTGATTTAAGTTTATCAACAGTGGCAGTTAGCGACTGCGTGACTGATGTAACGCCTGACCAATCATTTGCGGAGATTGCATCATTTAGTCGCTGCACAAGCGCCGCATGGTCTGCAATAATTGCGTCAACGACCGTTTCAAGGACTGCTTCTTCTGCTTTAAGCGCATCGAGTTCAACACCCATTTCATTCACCCTTTTTTCCAAATGCGAAAGGCGTTTAAAGATACAAAACATATCGCCCTCGCCAATTATCGGGATTCCGCCCGACGCGGATTAGTTGCAGTTATTTGCTTGAATTATTGTGCAGTCAGCTATGTATCTTGTGGTTTCACAACCAGACAGCATGACAAGACCAAGGAGAACTAAAAAATAAACCCCTAGAGCGTAGAGTACTAAGGCAATATCTTTCAGTTTCATTGCTTGCTCATTTCACTCTTGCTGCCTGAACGTGCATTGCATCTGGGCGTGACCAGTCGCCCCCCCACGTCCAGCCTTCATCCAGAAAGGCTGAGATCAATGGGTTTTTCTTATCGAAGAAGTGTTTGCTCTTTCCGAGCTGATTGTTTGGCGCATCAAAATCAATCGCCAGTCCATAAGCGTGCATAGAGATCATTTTTAATCCACGCGCTTGCCGAACAACCCAATCACCTGAGAAGTTGTCGGCATGAATAGATTTAATTTTATCCATATCTTTGCCTGCCCAATCCCATACATGATTGAACACGCGCTCAAGACTATCTGAGGCGATAGTATTGATTTTGACGTATGGAATTTGCAGCGGCCCCATATGCAACTGCCAAGGGCATTTGACATGTGCAAGATGCTTTTCACCCCAGCCAAAAGTAGCTGGATTTCCAAACTTAGCTAAGCACTCGCTCTGTAGAGGCCATTGCGTCATTGTGTTACCTGCTTAGGTTATTTCTTTTTAGCGCGCTTAGCATTCTCTTTAGCGAGCGCCTTGCGATCCATTGCTTGTTCTTTTTTGGAGCCCTCTTTCAAGCCGCTCTTTTTATCGAGCTTCTTGTCCATAGGGGATTTCTCCCACTCTTTCATGGTCATTGGTTTTTTAGCCATCTTAACACTTCCATGCTTTTAAAGATTTATTAACTCTAGAATTTGGATCGTTGGCGGTCTTCTCACTCGTCAACTTTTTCTTTAAGCCCTTCATTCGAGCACAGAAGCTATCGCGTCTTGGTCCGCCTTCGGGTTGAGGAGCTTTCAAATGACCGCCAGTTTCTTTGTTGTAAGACGCTCGACCTTTTGCATTGAGCCCGCCCTTTGGGTTCTTTCCCTCTTTGCGTGTCCATGCAGGTGTCTTAGCCATTACAACCTCACTCTTAGTTGTATTTGGTAATCTTATTTAGAGTAGTCGCCACGGGTGACGGTGCCACCCATGCAATAACCTTTTGCTTTGCCGCCGTGATAATTCGGACCACCTGGAGCAGCACCTTTACGACGCGCAATCGCGCCGATGACGCCACCTGGAACGCCCTTATCTTTCAGCTGCTGAGCCCGGCCACCATAGCCAAGCTC
>Ga0007863_1000286_pt1 | contig 7713 bp, 3 predicted proteins | sample CryBogCBH10Sep07_FD_54996 | JGI IMG/M metagenome (GOLD analysis project Ga0007863, IMG submission 54996) | Freshwater microbial communities from Crystal Bog, Wisconsin, USA - CBH10Sep07 | ecosystem: Environmental > Aquatic > Freshwater > Lake | place: Crystal Bog, Wisconsin, USA | collected... | reverse complement strand
GAGGCATTTAGGAGACCTTCTGTGCGCGGAAGTTCATCATCAGGGACAAAAGACGCATGGTTAGTAGGCATTATACGATTTGGGTATAATTCACAATTTGATTTTTCACGCTCGCAGGAGGCATTGTTAGGGGCTCCGCGATTAATATGATGTTCAGAGAGGACTTTGTTATCGAAAGTCGAAAAAATTTCGGAGTTATTCGACTCGTAGATCGTGAGATTTGCTTCCATGTTTTCTGCTAGTTTTCTTGTTTTATGTTCAACGCTAAGAGGGGCTGAACGGGGGGGGTTTGGCGATCTTGGAGGGCTAGTAGCACGTTCGGAGGGTTGGACAGACCGTTTTATTTGATAATATTGATTGCTGGAATTTGATTTAGAGTCACGGTTCGGCGATTTTGATCGAGATGAGTTGTATCGCGTACGAGAGTTGACCGGTGATTGTGATCGCCTGTATTCTGATGGATAATCTCGTTTTTGGCGATAATAATCTCGTTTATATGTTTCACTTTTTGGGTAGTGATAACATTTTGTGATGTTGTGTCCAGGACGACCACAGTGTTCGCAGGTGTCGGTGGTCGTATTGCTTCGATCCCGTGTGTCGGTTTGGGTCCCGGGAGACGCTTGGGATGCGGGATAATTGGATTCACGCTGGCGTGGAGAGCTGGATTCTGCGTAGTGCACTTGTTGGAGTCCCGGTGGAAGGGTTGGGGTAGTAGTCGGGAGAGTGCGAATTATGTTGAGCCAGTAATCGAAGGTTTGATTTGGTGATTGACGGAGATGTTGGTATTGGATGGCTGCGTTTTGTCGATGGTTTGGGTCCCGAAGGGCGTTGATAATGAAATGGGAAATGCGACGCTCTTCAAGAGGGAAGCCTGTGTACTCGATGATCATCAGGTCTTCGAACAAGCGGTTGAGGAATTCGGAATTGCTTTCCCCCGAGCGTTGGCGAACATTTGAAAGTCTGGTATCGCGGGCCATAGTTGTTGTCGGATCCTGAGGAAGAAAGTGACGGTGAAGGGCAACCCAGGCAGTGTGTGGGTCGTAGACCGGAGAGCTGGTTATCAATTCCGTTGCTTTGGGGTTGTTTTCGCAGGCCTGATGAAGTTTCTGCCACAGCCATTTGATGACTGTGTGAACAGTTTTGATGTTCGGCACAGCATTGGCGTCGGTATATTTGGGAAGAAGTAGGTACTCGACGCGAAAAAGTGGGCAGTCTTCAAGAAGCGAGTAGAAGTTGGACGTGAAGCGAACGAAGGCAATTTCCGAAACGTTGCTTGCCGGAAGTTTTGGCGTGTAGTGCTTGTCCTTGTGCTTGGTTTGGGCGTCAAAGAAGGCTTGATGTTCGCGTAGGCCCTGATCACGGGTGAGTGATGCGAGGAGACCCATTGGGCCAGTAGCAGGATCATCTTCGGTCTCTTGGGTATACACCGTGAGATAAAAATCTGCGGCGAGACACTGAAGATCAAATTCGCGGGTGCTATCAGCAGTGTCAGGCATATGGATTAGAGGTGAGCGATGAGGAATAGTGGTTTGAGGCGACTAGTGTGAAGAGTGGCGATACGACTCATCTGGGAGGAGGTCGTGTGCGAGTTTTGGGGAGGCGGAGTGACGTTTTGAAAAATTCCCTGAATTTGAGCAGGGGTCATCTGGAGTGATGGGCGTCGCGGATCAGGAATTGAAGGCGGAGATGATAGGCGAAAGTTTGGTGTACGTTGATAATTGGCGATATTTTCGTTTGGACGATACGGGTTGGTTGTATCGTGGAAAATATCGACTCCAGCAGTGGAAAATGGGGAAAGCAGAGAGTAATCGCGGTTCTGAGCGATTCGTGAGCGGTAGATTGAGGACGCATTTCCAAGCGAATGACGAGATGTCGGCGCATCATTTGCAGCACCGAAGTTAGGAGAAGATGCACGACCGTTTGGATCTGGCGACATTCTGGGGTCGCGAGTCAAGGGATCGGCCGAAATCTGCGGCATTGACGTAATGGGAACTTCTTGAGAATTGTGACGGGTGGACGATAAGACGTTGCGAAGCGTTTGATGATCGATTCGGAGACTGAGATCAGAATTGAGAAGTCCTTGATGGACGAGATAATTCAGAATTCCATCGCGGGGATCAAGAGGGGGAGAGATGGGCGAGTTTGGGACTGCGCGTTGATGATTAACCACAGGGAGATGGCGAGTTGGAGCGCTGGGAATGGTTTGGGCTCCCGAAAAATTGTGGAGGGTCGCGGAGACGGAAGGGGCATTACCAGGATTGACACCTTCGGCGTCACCATGTTGCGGAAAATTAACATTAGCGTTTGAACCTTGCATTCTAGACATAGTTGTGACAAGAAAAGCTTGAGATTGACTGAAACTTAGTAATTAACAATTATACACCAAAGATGTTGTTCAACACAAATAATATCTTGAAGAGACGTTTCACTTTACTAGTATACTAGTGATCGAGAAAATTGAACTGGAAAACATAAAAATATTTTTCTCTAACACTCCTCCTCAGGTCAATTTACGAAGATCACTGGATGGAAATGGTCTGGAATGCAGGTTCGTTGATGAAGGTTCGCCGGTTGCCGAATTATTAAGAGTCTCCAGTTATGCGAGGTACTTCGTCTATTTCCGGATCTCCTGAGGACGGTAAAAATATCATCAAGCGTAAGAAGTGAGGAACATGAGCAGTTGGAGTTAAGGGTTTGGTCATTATATCTGCTGGATTCTCTGATGTAGGAATGTACGCGAGAGAGATTTTGCCTTTTTGAATTACGTCTCTCGTGTAGTGATATCTTTGTTGGATATGTTTAGATTTGGCATGATGAACATTGTGATTAGAAAAGTCAATGCAGGCTTTATTATCTTCGTGAATAATTATTGGAGATCTTTGAAGAAATTTGAGATTGTTTAGGATCTCAATTAGCCAGACAGCTTCTTGTGTGGCTAGGCACAAGGCCATGTATTCAGCTTCCATTGAGGATAGAGCAACACTTTGTTGTCTTTTCGATCCCCAGCTAATTAGACAGCCGTTAATGAACATTAGATAGCCAGAAATTGATCGTCTAGTGTCGGGGTCACGACCCCAATCAGAGTCAGAGTAACCCGTGACTTGTATGGACGAATCTTTGATTTCAGCGAGATCAAAGTTTGAACTTGAGCATGATTTGTAAATTTTGCTTTCAGTAATAGAGTACAAGCTTTTTCGGAAAGCAAGACCGTAGTTAATGGTTCTGTGAAGATAGCGTAATATTCGTAGTACAGCTTTCCAATGTTTGCGATTAGGGTTTGAGCAAAACTTCGCACAGGTCTGAACCGAATAGGCTATGTCTGCCCTTGTTCCGGCGACAAGCCAAAGTAGTGAACCGATAGCTTCACGATACGGCACATTCTGCATTTCCTCTTGTTCATCTGGTGGAAGTTCCGAATTAGTACAAGTTAGTGCTACGGAGGCTTCCATTGGAGATGTATTTAAACCGATCTTTTTGAGTTCGGTTTTATTTAGAAAGCGTTTCAACGTAGCAAGAATGTATCTTCGTTGGGTAAGATATAGAGTCTTGGAACTTGGATCTTGGAATACTTCGCATCCTAGGATGTGATTTACGAATCCTAAGTCTTTCATCGTGTATCTGGATTTTAAGAAGTCTTTGGTTTGATTAACTTCAGAAGACTTCCCTGCTATGATGAGATCATCAACATAGAGCGCAATGATGGTTATGCTCGCAGGAGAATGCTTGACAAAAAGACAATTTTCATTTTGCATGCATTTGTAACCTTGAGTGCGTAGGGTTTTGTTGATGTCCTCATACCAGGCACGAGGTGATTGTTTGAGACCATACAACGCTTTATTTAGGCGAAAGCAATTGTTAGGCATTTCAATTTGAACTCCTTGAGGAACTTCAATGTAGACTTCTTCTTGAAGATTTGCATTCAAAAAGGCAGTTTCGACGTCCATCTGTTGAAGATCGAGATCAAATTGAGTTGCAAGAGCGAAGAGAAGTCGAAGTGAAGACAGACGAGTAACTGGACTATATGTTTCGTCAAAGTCTTTGCCATAGACCTGCTCAAATCCGCGAGCAACTAGTCGAGCTTTATATTTGACAATAACACCATGGATATCGTATTTGGGACGGAATACCCATTTGGTGGTGACCAGTTTACGATCTTCTGGGAGAATTGCAGGTTTCCAAACATTGTTATCACGCATGGACTGAAGTTCGGCTTCGATTGCAGTCTTCCATTGTGCCGAGTCTGATGATTTCATCGCCTGATTAAAGGTTTTGGGTGTTTTGACATCGATGATATCGGTTCGGGCACTCAGGGCATATCCGATAGCCGCATTGCCAGTTTGGGAGTCAATGAGGTAACGTTCTTTTGATTTCTCTCTTATTTTGAGTTCATACTCCTCCTTTCCTGTGGAGTGGTCTATTTGGTAGAGAAATGACTCAGAGATTGTCGGAAAGGTTACGTTTTCGGCGAGCTCAGTGCAAAGATTCTTAAATTCTGCAATCAGTGGTATAACGTGCGATTTGTTCATCAGAGGTGGTTTGGATATTGATGACGGTTTGCCGTATCGGTTAACATAATATGCTCGAAATACTTCTTGATTTGCCCAGAGTATGGCTCTATGGACTATACATGGTAAGTCCGTGTGTGGGTCCAGAAAGTATTTACCTACATACAGTGAAAGAGAGTTATCATTTGACAAAGATGTAGGTTGGATAGGCAAATCATAGGAATCCGTTGGAAATATCACTAAGTCGGGAAGAATATGAAATCGGACTTTTTTCAAGGAACTGGATGGGGATGAATAGACTGGAATACTGCCCCGGGAGCATTCGTCAGTGTTGATACTATTCGTTAGCGTTGGGGGCACCTTCTCTATCCGCGGGTCACTTTCGGATATCATCATCGGTATAGGAGCGTAGGGTAACCCTTTCTCTTCCCGGATGTCAACCATCGTAATGGTAAGAGGGACGGTCTCTTTTATTAGACAACGCCTCTTATAAGGAGTCACCCTAATAACATCGGTACTGAGTTCGGATGGGGTACTAGAAGATTTTGGTACAGAATCCACATTGGATGGCCAATCCGTGGTTGGTTCTGACCTCTTTCGACCGCACATCCTCACGTCTTTCAGGTAACTGCCCGTTGACGAGACGTCTGTACAGTTCCCTTCACGGTTCGCTTTGTCCTTCGGGCTATTCGCAGTTACATCCAGTACTGACGAGTACCCTTCACAGTTTGCTTCGCATCCCGGAGTAGGCAGAGTATCCGCAGGGCTCACTGGCTCAAGACAGATGACGTCTGCTTTGTCCATGGCGGGTACGTAGATACTATTATTACTCATAGAATATACTTCAGAAGTGACTTTATCTATGATAGTACTAGTGGGATATATTGAAGGGAGCGGCAAGACATGTGGTTTAAGTTTCTTGTACCACGAATAGTTGATATGATTATCGGATTGGAGACGATGTGATAGTGACATTAGATCTTCTTGTGCGATAAACAGTTCGGACTGATACGCATGACCAGTGCTTTGTGCTACCTGGTTTACTTTGTGCGTAGGTGATGGTTCAAGAGGGACTTCTTTGATTTCATGAGACATTGACTTCATGAGTGAGTTGACTTGACGGTCATTTAGGTTCGCTTGTTGAATGCTGGAGAAGATATCATCAGCATTGCTGAATGTGACGTGGTAGTTCACAATGAAGTGTTTCTGCTCAGGTAGGTATATTCGGTATCCTACTTGTTGACGATCTTCATAACCGACGAAAATTCCGCGAAAGCTTTTGGCGCGCGGTTGTTTGGGCGCTAGTATATCTTTGACGTAACAGACCGACCCAAAGATTCGGAAGTGACTTATGGGTGGAGCAATGCCGAAGTAAACTTCATAAGGAGATAATGGAGTAACTTCAGGGTGAGCACCTGGGAGTCGATTTGTTATGTAATTAGCACATTTTGCTGACTCCTCCCAAAAAGATTCCGGAAGATTGGAGGCAAGTAGCTGACATATGGTGATATCAGAGAGAGTTCTCCAAAGACGTTCAACTACCCCGTTGTGGGCAGGAACGTATGGGCACGTGGTAACGGAGAATATCCCGTTTGGGGCGAGAAGTTCATCACGTATTTGCTCTTTGTTGAATTCACCCATGTCACTGACGACGAAGATGGGGCCGAGGTCAGGACGGGTTGCTCGGAGTGGAATGATATATTGTTTTATCCAAAGTTGGGTGGATTCATATACATCAGATTTGTGCTTCATGCAAGTTAGGTAATTTAATCGGGATTTGGATTCGCGAAAAGAGCATTGGTAGCGATTAGCATAGTGAATCGAGGAGGTCGCAAAGGGACCTTTCACATCATGGTGCCATATTTTCCCGAGAATTTGCATACGCTCAATGTGTTTGCTTGTTTTGTTCCTTGTTGTTTTGACAAGGTGACATATGTCGCAGTTCTTTACACTCTCGAATTGTTTGACGGAGAGGTTCGTTTTGAGACCGAGACATCGGCAGAGATATCTTGTACGGGCGGCGTTAGGATGCCCGTAGATATAGTGTACTCTCATGATGGGGTTTAAATTAGACAGCAGTGTGCGAGACATGCTTGATGCGGGATTTTGAATGCTCGCTCAAACTCTTGTTGAGAAAGAGTGTAAAGGTTGGTTACTTTGTCTTTCGGTATTTGAAGTACGATTTGACGATTACTTCTTTGAAAGACTTTAGCTACACCTTCTGCGAAGAGTGTGGAGAAACCTTCTTGATCGAGCGAATCGACGGAAAGGATGTTGTTTGCGAGGTCCGGTACGAAAAGAACTGTGAGATTCCCGGGAAGTTTTCCGAATCCGAGAACTGGAACTGACGCGCCGTTGGCAACACGGACCCGGTGATCATTTGGGTTGTTACACGGGGTATATGTTACAAAATGAGCAATATTATTGAACATATGAGCAGTAGCTCCAGAGTCAAGGATAATTTTGAATTCCGTTAATGTCGAGGATTGTGGTATTGTTTCAGGTGGGTTTTCGGTAGTGACATAGACGGTATTAGCACAATCATTTTTGGGTTGTGTAGTTCGAGGACGCAGGTTTGAAGTTGCGCGGGGTGGAGGAGCGATGGTTAGGGCTTGAATACGGGAGCTGCGACGGGGTCCTCTTATCTGGGGGGAACCGGCCGGAGCTCTTGCGGGAATGGTGCGAAGAGAAATGGCTGTTAGAGATTGGGTTTTGGAGGTGCGCTGAAGGACACTTCTAGTGGGCCGAGGGTTATAGCTAGAAAGACTATTTATGGAATTACATGGAGGCTCATTGATAATGGAGGGAATGCGATCAGAGGGAGTCTCGGGTGGAGAGGAGATTGGGTCACTGGGTGATGATGGTGTGGTGAAAGGAAGAACTATGGTTGCATCTATGATAGCCATGGAATCGGAATGTGTTGGTGTTGGGAGAAGCTCGTCATGAAGAAGATAGTCACAGGTAGGAGTCGAAGATGTAGGGAGCACTGGTAGGTTTGAGACTTCAGTGTAGGTTGGATGGAGAGCATTTGATGGCGGTGATTCTAAGGCGTTTGATGAGACCAGATCGAGAGGGAAGGAAAATGACGATGGGAGAGAGCAGCAATCTGGGCATGCAATCTCAGTTGGTCGTTGAACTGGACTTGGGCTGGGTGATGGAGGAAAAGGGGAAGTTAAGGTGAAGGCTGGGCCCGGAGAAATTCGCGGGT
>Ga0007863_1000283_pt1 | contig 7730 bp, 12 predicted proteins | sample CryBogCBH10Sep07_FD_54996 | JGI IMG/M metagenome (GOLD analysis project Ga0007863, IMG submission 54996) | Freshwater microbial communities from Crystal Bog, Wisconsin, USA - CBH10Sep07 | ecosystem: Environmental > Aquatic > Freshwater > Lake | place: Crystal Bog, Wisconsin, USA | collected... | reverse complement strand
AACGTCAACATCACCAAGAACGTCCATGAGGAGTTCGCCCGTTCCAACTGGATCGGTGGTGCTGGACACAAGTGGGTTCCGATCAGCAATGGTCAGTCCCTCGTCTCCTGCGTGACCCCTGACGATCAGATGTTCATCGTTCAGCCCTTTGAGGGTACGAACGAGGGTTCCTTCAACATGGGCTATGTCTATGTTAAACTCCCTGCTTCCCAGCTTAACAACATTGGTCTTCTCTCGCTCGACACCCTTGATGACATCCTCATCAACCTCCAGCGTGAAGATGATGCCTATCGTCTCGACGTTTCGGAAGCCGCTGGTCGCCCCCTCCTTGAGATCATCGTCCCCGATGCCCGTGTCCTTCGTCAGCTCTGGCAGTATGCCAAGCAGTCTGGTGGATGGTGGGAGAGCGTTAGCGATTTCGATGACAAACAGCTTCAGTACTCCCTCGGTATTGATCGTGTTATCGGAAACTACGCTTTCTGCAACGACATCAACGGTGTCCGTCTGAACGTCGATTGGGTGTACAATGCATCCCTTCCGACCTTCAACGTCAACGATCCGACCACCTGGCCCCGTTTGGTTCGTGTTCTGCCCTACATCCCTGTGACCACCGAACTTGGTTGCAAGTATGTTCAGAACCCTGCCTTCAACTACGCCGACTTCGGTATCACCAACCCTTGGGTCAACAAGGCCATGATCAAGTGGATTAGCCCTTCCCAGAGTGGTATCGGTGAAGCCCAAGGCATGACCCAGAACTACGCTGGCGATTGGGAGTGGAAGAACCCAGATTGGGAGTGCAACATCAAGCGTGATCAAGGTTTCTTCTGGAACCAGTTCCGCATGGGTATGCAGTTCCAAGATCCTACCCTGATGCATTCGATCCTTCACAGGTTGAACAATGCACAGCTTGTGATCCCTGCGGCTTGCACCCTCACCCCGAACTACACCCCGCAATACACGCCCGACTGCTACGTCTGCTCGGATGTGATTACGGAGCCAATCTAATCCAATAAGGTAACATACAATGTCCCTTAACAACGCAAATTACGCTCCGTCGAGTGTTCTTAATGCCCCTGCCCTGCTTTACGCAGGGTACGGGCAACCGTTGACACCGTACTTTGTTTCGGTTGCAAGCGGTTCAAGTTATACCATTCCTACGAGTGCTCTTACCTGGTCAATCACGGCTAATGGTAGTGGCTCTTGCACAGTCAATGGTGTTGCTATGTCTGGAACAATCAGCCTATCTGGAAGTGGCCCTCTCCAGAATCCGATTGTTGTCACTTCAACTTCTGACAATGTTTACATCAACTACACGTTGAACAATGTCATTTACAACACTCCTAGCTACTATTAATCCTTAACTTAAAACAAAACTATGTCCCTTAATCAACCCACTCCCAACAACCTGACTCAGGTTCGTTTCGGCCCTGTTGCCGTCGATTTCACGGTTTCAGGAACCACCGTCATTGGTCAGCTTGAATACGATGAAAACGTATTCATTCCTACCTTTGCTACGGTTGTCTATAAAAACGCACTTGGAACAAATGGCACTCAAGCCGTTGTAGCAATTGATGATGGCACTACTGGCGAGAATATCGCCACGGCTACCCTCCCTGCTACTCCAGTTCAAACCACCGCAAGCGGAAATCTGTCCCAGACAATTTTCACCCCTGCGACCAATGGTTATGTCTTTGGTGGAATTCCGCAATCCACGGCTATTCCTAGCAATGGAGCCGCCGCTACCCAGACCCTGCGTGTCAATGTCACGACCGCCGCTGTGCCCTCGCTGGCTACGACGAATCGTGTCACCGCTAACAACATNAGCACCCTCACGGTTGCTAGTGTTCCTGCTTGGCTGGTTCCTGGTGCAAAAGTTAAAGTTCTTACAGTTGGAAATGCCGCTTATGATGGTCTTGTGACTGTCATTTCCACGACTAGCACTACCTTCTCGTACTACAACCCTTCGTTGACCACGGAGGCTTCCACGGCTGATACCGCTGGACGCATTGGTGCGATCTATGGCGATGTGTATGTTGTTGGTCTTCTTCAGTAATTAAACCATGATGGGGTGGGGGTTCGATCCCCCCATCCCATTACTTTGGATTCCTATAATTTAAAACAATGAGTATTTACGATAACTCTACTGCTGGCTTGGGTGGATGGAACACGACAAATGAATCCGAACAACTTTGGAACATTTGGAATGCTACCGCTGGTTTCAATCTTCCTACATATACGGAAGTACAGTTTTCTAATTACAATAGTGGTTCACCTGCACAGCCTGGTTTGATCACTTGCCTTAATCACGGTGAAGTTGTGGCTACAATCGTTATCACATTTGATGGTAGCAACAACATTACAAGCATTCTGCGAACTAGCTAAAAATCATGGCCTTAACAGACGGCATTTTAGCTTATTGGAACCTTAATGATAATGGTTCTGGGGGGGTAAGTCTTGTTGATTCCACGGGGAATAATAATACGCTGACAAATGATAATAATGTAACTCTTGGAACAGGAATTATTGCTGGCGGTGCTGTTTTTAATACAACAGATTCTCTTTATAATGATTCTGTATTTACAGGAGGAACTGGAGATTTTTCATTTTCTATTTGGGTAAATCCAGACGGGAATCAAAACTTAACTCCTGCGATTCTATCAACCAGAAATTCTGCTTCTCCCGATTCTGCATTTTGGGGATTTGGCTATGACAACATTACTTTCAACGAGGTTTTTGTATTTGCAGGATCTTTTGTTGTTACTGCACCATATAATGTTCCTTCTAATACTTGGACTTATCTTACATGGGTAAGGAGTTCTGGAATTTCATGTTTATATATTAATGGTGTTTTACAAAATTCTGCAACCGATACAAACAATTATTTTGCACAACGACTTTTTATTGGAAACAATTCCGATACCAATCAATCATTTTCTGGGACACTTGATGAAATAGGATTTTGGCAACGTGCACTTTCCACCGAAGAAGTAAATGCACTTTACAATGGTGGGGCAGGACTTACCTATCCTTTTATTACTCCAGCAACTCAACCACTTTATTACAACAATGCACAATCCGATGGTGATTGGGGAAATTTGTTAAACTGGTGGCAAGATTCTGGATTTACTATACAAGCCACAGCACTTCCTACTAGCACAAATCCAATCAATCTTTACGGAGCCGTAACTCAAAACACTCAAGGTGCAAATCAATGTTTTTGTTCTACTGCTTCGTTTTGGTCTGCTGATTTTGGTGCAGGACTTACGCTTCAAGCATCTGACACCGTAAATATGCAAGGCAGTTCAATTCTTGCTGGAACAACTACCGCAGGTGTTTCGATGCATGATTCTTCTCAAATAGCATCAACTGGAGTTGTAAATGGAAATGTTGTCTTGCGTGATGCATCAAGAAATCATGGCACAATTACTGGCAATGCAACCGTTTATTATGACAGCGGAAATGGATTGCTTCCTATTACTGGTACAGTAAATGGTTATACAAGCTATCTTGAATGGGGATACATTGCTCCTTGTCCAGCTTCTGGTGGGCATAGTGCAGTTATTTCAAGATTGCTACATCTTCCTTGGTTCATTAATATATAAATATATGCATGGTGGAACTTCTGGATCTGGTATGTTTGTTGGGGCCGCAACTTCAGCGGTATTCTTTGTTGCTTCTTTGATTCCAGAAGTGCCTCCAGCCGCACAATGGATTTGCTTAATTCTTTCAGCTTCGGCTTCTATTTTGACAATCATCAAAAACTCAAGGAAATGAAAAAGATTGGTGAAGCACTTCTTCCATTCATAAGTACAATTTTATTGTTATTGAGTGGTTGTGCTCACCAGCCATCTACCATTTCTACTGCTTCCGCTAACGATCATATTACTGCTGTTCAAAACAATCTTTCCGCTGTTGACGGCAAAGCAAAGGTTGTAGAAAACTGGTTGAAATCACACTAATGAAATATCTTTTACTAGCAACCATGATTCTTACGACCCCTGCAATGGTGGCTTCCACCATTACCAAAGCAGACATCATTAAAACCGTCGAGCATCAGCGTGAACTGGTTCATCAAGCTGAAGCGGATGCGGCTATAGCAAAACAAGAACTTATTGTGGTGCAGGAAGCAATCAACGCACAGACAGCAAAGCTACGAGATACACAAGCCGAACTTGCAATAACCAAGAAACAACTTTCTGATGAAAAAGCACATTTTAATAAACTGCTTCTGCTATGTTCTACTCTCATTGGATTTGTTGTCTTTGCTGGAATCCAAAGGTTTTCGTCTGTTCTTCTCGCATTTTATCCTCCTGCACTAGCTTCTGATTGGTTCATTTCCATTGGATCTGGTGTTGTTGCTGGAGCAATAGCATGGCAGTTTCTCGCTCGTCTCTAATCAAAGATAAGCTGGCTCAACCAGCATCCAAGAGTAAAAAAGCCCTGTATGCAGGCGTAGCCGCTATTGGTGTAGTTCTTGTATTTGCCTCTACTGTTTTCCTTATCCATGATCACGCCGAGGCTTCCAAAGAAATTGTCGAGGTTTCCAATACCGCAATCATGGCATTCATGGCATTGGCTATGACGCTCATTACGGGACAGGCTTGCTTTGATTGGAAAGCCGTATCTGCATTGCAGAACATATCTGAAGATACACACATTGATTCCAATGCTGAAGCTCCAGAGGTTCAAGTAAATCAAAGAAATTGGAAGGCAAAGTATTTCGATGACCACAGTTTGTAGATATATTGTAATTGACAAACAAACTTCGGAATAATACATATTGAGCATGAAGCTCAAAGATTTAACTGGTCAAAAATTTGGAAGATTGTTTGTAATGAAAAGGATTTCAGACAAAGGAATAAAACATATAAACTGGCTATGCCGATGTGATTGCGGAGTAGTTAAGTCCATAAATGGAGATGCACTAAAAAAAGGTTCTACAAAAAGTTGCGGATGTTTAAGAAAAGATATGGGTTCTTGGAATAAAGGGAAAACTGGAATGACATCTCATATGTTCAGAGGAGAGGGCGAGCTTCCTGCTTCACTTTATTCAGAAATTAAATATAAAGCGAAAAAAAGAGAAATTGAATTTGACCTTACAATCGGAGAACTTTGGGAGCTTTATATTGTTCAAGGATTTAAATGTGCGATCAGCAAGCAATACATAGAATTTGAGGATAAGGGGTTCATGTATTCAAATGTTTGCTCACTTGATAGGATTGATTCATCTAAAGGATATGTCCGTGGAAATGTTCAATGGTTGGACAGAAGAATAAACTTTATGAAACAATCAATGTCTCAAAAAGATTTTATTGATATGTGCAAAACAATAGCCGCAAACAATCCATGACTTCTTTTTTTAAAAACAAAGTAATCCCTTTTTTATGGGAGCATGAAGGCACTACATACGAGGACGATCCAGACGACCCAGGAAATGCTGGATCAAAATACAGAGGAACAAAGTACGGCATAGATGCTCGTTCACATCCAAATGTTGACATAAAAAACCTTACTTCTGATGAAGCTACCCAAATTTACTGGTCAGAATGGATTAAAGATGGGTGTGAACATTTACCACAACCACTAGATTGGTTGTTTTTTGATGCCGCTGTAAATTGTGGAATAGGAAGGGCACAACAATTTCTTACTGCATCAGCTAGAGATCCACAAAAGTTCCAAAAAGAACGCATTGATTTCTACAATAGATTAGCTGATCAAAAGCCAAGACTATCAAAATTCTTAAAAGGTTGGATTGCTAGGGTAAATGACTTGTCAAAAGAAATAGGAATAGCGTAGAGTATTACCCAAATGCAGTACCAGCAAAATCAAACTTGTTGCCAGCCTAATAATTCTGTAACGGGCTGGAGTTATGGGCCATGTGGCAATCCTTATCCGATTGTGCCTGGAACAAATCCCGCATTGAACTATTGGAATGGTCAAAATTTTGTTGTAGCTGATGGTTCTGCACAAAATCAGATTACGCTTCCTTTTATTAAAACAAATTCTGGTGCGCCTTCTTTTGTTTTAGGAGCAGACAACAATGGAACTTGGAATTATTATAATCCCCAAGCCGCAAATTTTCTTTCTGGTGGAGCTGCTGGAGAAATTCCTTGGCAGTCGGCAACAAATGTAACTTCTTTTACTGCTGTAGGAACATCTGGTCAACTTTTGCAGAGTGGTGGCACAAGTTCACCAACTTGGATTTCTTCTAATAATCTTTCTGTAACATCTACTGGATCTATTACTCCACGCAAACTAGCAAACCGCTTTTCTGATGTTGTGAATGTGCTTGATTTTGGAGCAGACCCTACTGGAACCAATGATTCTACTACAGCTTTTACTGCGGCATACAATGCTGTTGCGGCCAATTCTCTAATTGTAATCCCAGTAGGAATTTATATCTGCGGCACAATTACAGGAACCAAGAATGTTTGGTGGGAATGTTGGGGTGCTAGTTCAACAGGAAACCCATTTGTTCTTGCTGGAATTGTTGAATACAAAACTTTCCAAGGTAGAGAACTGACTGTAAGGGGCTTATCAAAAGCAACAGACTATGCTACCCATGAGTACCAAAGGTATGCAAATTATACTGGAGGAACAGGAGGAGCAGGTGGAAATGTTTCTACAAATTTAATGACGACCACTGTCGTTTCTAACGGAGCGAATAACAATGAATGGGGCATTACATCAAAGTTACAAAATTCAGCAACAGGATCAGGTCAAAATGTTGCTATTTATGCTCAAAGCATAGGAGAAGTTTCTGGAGCAAGCCCTTTGTGGGGAATGGTATCAGAAGCAAGAGATGTATCTAATCAATCAAACCCAACAAATACTTTAACAGGAATTGAAGTAGATATTTTTGCAAACGGAACTGATTCAAACAATCAAAGAATTGGCATTTTAGTTGTTGCTGGAAAAGCAAACCAAAGCGGATCTTCTTGCAATGCTTATTGCGGTTTGTATATAGCACCAGAAAACAACGATATTTCACAAGGTTCTTTCAACGACGGTATTATTATTACAACGGGGTCTTATTCAGGAATAAATCTTCAAAATAATGGGATCTATGGAATAATTGTCGGTTCAAACACCGTAGGTGTTGATTTTTCACAAGGCACATTTTCTGAAGCAGCCGTTAGATTTGCTAGAAATCAAAAAATTGCTTTTGAGCAGACCGCTACCTTAGAAATGGATTTGGCCTCTGGGGCAAACGTTATTCAATTCACTTCTTCGGGAACGGAAATACTTGGACTAAACCTTACCCCAGCCGCACCAAGTTATAGGATAAATTCTTTAAGCGTGGTTGGGCCAAGGGTTACAGGATGGGGTGCTGCAACAAACGGATCACAATCTGCTTTTAATGGTAGCACAGCCACTCTTGCACAAACTTCCTCTGCGGTTGCAGCCATTATCCAAGCTCTTACTACGCATGGTCTAATTGGAGCATAATATGGAACAAAAAACATATACGCTAACTTTTACTGAAAAAGAATTGGCAATTCTTAACAAAGCTATTGTTGAGTTGCCTTTTAGAGAAGCCGCCCCTTTGGTTGATTCTATAAACAAACAGATCGCAGAACAGATTTCTACAGAATCTAAATAACCATGTCCCTCACCAAAGCCACATAGGATTTCCTCTTGCAATAATTTCTCTAAACAACTAAAACAACTTAATCTATGTCTTGCGGATGCAACAACTATAACACTTACGGATCATGCGGATGCGGTAA
>Ga0007863_1000219_pt1 | contig 8854 bp, 8 predicted proteins | sample CryBogCBH10Sep07_FD_54996 | JGI IMG/M metagenome (GOLD analysis project Ga0007863, IMG submission 54996) | Freshwater microbial communities from Crystal Bog, Wisconsin, USA - CBH10Sep07 | ecosystem: Environmental > Aquatic > Freshwater > Lake | place: Crystal Bog, Wisconsin, USA | collected... | reverse complement strand
GCTGGTGCCGGTGCTGGAGCTGGAGCAGGAGCTGCACCGGATCCGCCTGACACCTTTATAAACGTCATTAAACCATTTTTGTATGTAAATTGTACTGTATTGTCTTGTTTATCAGATAAGTTAAGCACTGCACCCTTTTCAATTTCATTTTCTTCTTCCGGTGTAAGGTCAAGTACTTTAAATTTGTTTTTTACTGCTAATAAAGGTAACGAATTATACTTTTCATCGCTCACCCCAGAAAGATCTGTACCAGTCATTTTATTGATAGGTTTTACTTTTTGTTCTTTTGTTTTATCTGTTTTATCGTCTCCACCTTTACCACCAAGCGCTTTTGCTAACATAGGTAAAGCCATAGCACCTAATGGGCCACCAGCTAAAGCACCTAATGCAGCCCATGGACCGTATTTACCTATAACAGGTGCTGCTGCAGCACCTACATTTTTAACACCCTGCCAAATATCTTTACCAACAGATTTAATAGTGTCCCATACCCCTTCTTGTAGATAGTATTCTTTATAAACCCCTAGCACGTTTGCATCGTACTGTTCGTCATACTGTCTAAGCACGTCTATATTACCACCAGACTCTACATACTCTTGTAAGCCTTTACGTACTTCGTTTTTATTGGAAAGAGTGTCAACGTACTTTAAAATGTAATCAATTTGTTCCCCTACGAATGTTTCTTCTTGTTTAGGAGCATATTGGGCAGCTAGCTGTTGTACTGCGTTTATATCGTTTCTTGCAACCGCTGCCTGTAGAGCCGCTAATGCTTGAGGGTTTTGCTTGACGTTATTAACTAAAGCTTGAATTAAACCAGGTAACTGTTTTGGATCGGCTTCTACTGCTTTTTCTAAATCTTGAGGTGTTTGAGGAGCTTGAGCTTGAGCTGGTTGTTGCTGTTGAGCAGCAGGAGCTGGTTGAGCTGGTTGAGCTGCAGGCGCTGCAGGAGCTGCAGGAGCAGGTTGTGCTTGAGGAGCTGGAGCTGCAGGTTGTGCAGCAGAAGCAACCGGGGCTTGTGTTGGAGCAGCTGCTGGTTGAGCTTGAGGAGCTGGTTGTGCAACAGGGGTTGGAGCTGCTAATGCTTCAAAAAATGTCTTTAAATACAGTTCGTTTACAGCTTCTGTAACGTATGAAAGTTCATACTTAGTTTGTAATGCGTTCAAGCTCTTCATGTGTTAATATTTACGTAAATAGAATGTGTTTGTAATAGGATTAAATCCTATCTCTGTATCGCTTGTACTCAATCTGCGAGGCTTACCGGACTTAATTTTTTGTATATCTAAGTTATGCTTGGTTATAATATCCATAGCAGTATTGTAAGGTAATAAAGTGTTAGCTACGCTTTTTGTTTGCTTTTGTTTCTTTAATTTATCTTCTTGATGGCTATCAGTTTTTTTCTTTTTGTGCATTGCCGCCACAATATTAAAACTTTTAGCCACATNGGAGCGTCCAATTTTATTAAGACCGGCTGTAAGAGAACGGTGACGAGGCCCGCGTTTTTCTCCCACTTTCATAAAGTTTTTAAATGTAGATTCAGACTCTCTTTGCAAGCTATCTAATGAAAGCTGTTGACTCTTTTTGTTTAATACTCCTTGTACTAAACGTTCTACATCTCCAGACCTACGAAGTTCTTTAAACGCAAGGTTTTCCGGTGCAAACTCTCCGCCTTTTTCTAAACCGGCTTTCCTAAGCTCTATAAACTTCTCTTTTGTTTTTTCTGCACATTCTACATCGCATTCATCGCTTAAAGCATAGTTAATCATATCTAACATAGCTTGTTTCTTTTTATTGACAAGTGTTAAATCTATTTCTGTTTTTTCTTTTGTAGGATTTGGTTTAGCTATCCATTCATTATTTTTTAATGAATATACACCAGAAGAATGATGAGGTTCTTCTGTACTTTGTATGTAAACCTCTACATCATAACCTTTTATAGTTATATCCCGAGTGGTATTCCAGATAGTTTTCTTAGCATTAAAATAATCTTTTAATAGTTCTGGTTCTACTTGATACTCACTATAATCGGTTATAATATGTAAATCAAAGTCGCTATATTTTGTATAGTTATAATTTGCTAATGAACCAGTTAGAGTAATGTCTTCAACATCAACATCTATTTCAATACTGTCTAAAAACGCTTGAGCTATTTCTAGTAGCTTTTCTCTTATATTGGATTTGAGATGGCTATCTTCCCACACTAATGGGTTTAGCTCATTATGAAACTCAAATGTTAACTTCTCCATGTAAGTTATTACTTACATAGTTAATAAACTTTTAAACTTAAGTGTACGAGAAAATTACCAGTACTATACAAAGCATTGTGAATTTTACGCCGTAACCATCTTAATGGTTTTGTATGTAAAAAATACTTGTTAAGGATTTTAGCGTTTTGGGATTTTATCTTATCCGCTAGTGCTTTGTTTGCATTTACCCGTTCTGTATTATCTACAGCTTTAAAATCAAATATTTCAACGTTTGTAACATTTCCTTCTGTGAAGGTAACACTATACTCTGCCCAGCAGTCCCATTTACTCTCTACATCGTATCTGAAATCGTACATCCTTACTGTCCCACTATAGTTTTCATTTTCCCAATACTCTTCACCACGTTGCAGCCCGTTAAACCACCCGTTACAAGTCTGCCAACTTGCTTGTTTTACTTCTTTGTATTTTTTTATAGAGAGTTTTCCGTTTTCAACAGTATACTCGCACATGTTTTGTCCAAGATCTTTAGTTTGAAAATCCCTCGTTAGACTTAATACACAATCTTCAGATTCATACTCATAGGAAATAATAAGCTCATTTGGGTCATACCCGACCGCTTCCATTGCATTATTAGTAGGTAGCTTATCTTTGTAGTATATTGTGTCGTAAAGTCCCATATAAAATATATAGTGTATTTTTAAAAAAAAGCCATAAGTATTTGTAAATGTCTACAGATCATTCATCTTTAATTAAAAAATACCGTAAAGTGCTTAGGGAGTCCTGGGCAACAGGTGGTGCAGGCGGTACTGAATATGCTGGTTCTGAAGACGCTATACCTGGTTTATACGATGAAGAAGAGGAAAGTATAATCAATCCTAATCAACCAAAAGTGGCTTTAGATTGGAGAGAGGTTGGTTTATATGAACCTCGAGTACCAGAAGAACAAAAAGCTACACAAATAGCTTTAAGAGAAATAGATGGAGTCTTTGCCAAGTTTAAAAAGGACATAGAATCCTGGCAAACTAAGCACACAAAGCTTGGTGCTAAAGATACAGTTGCAAGAGAACAGTTAGCTCAGTATGTTGCTAAATCTGTTCTTGGTTTAACTAAACTTGATTAATTATTTAAANCTTGGTCCGTTGTACCAAGTGACTAAGCTCTTGCGCACACCTTTTGTAACGGGTGTAACACGATGCTGCAAATANGATGGAAAAATTAAGAGAGAGCCACGAGGCATAAACTTACTCACATCAAATTCAGGTCTTGCTACTCCGTCCATTTCAAAAATACCGCCTTCATAATCTTCTGGGTTACAAAGCTGTACAACTGCTGAAACTTTACGATCATGAATTTGGTACTGATCATGTAAGCAGTCCATATGCCAGCCATAAAAACCTTTTACTTCTCCATTACCATTGTACTCTGTGTACTGTAGAGAATCAAAACCATAAGCAATATCAAAACCAAACATTTTAGAGTTTACAGCATTAACATAGTCGTTCAAAATGGTATTAATTTCTCTGTGCGCATAAACATCAATCCAACGTATCTCGCTTCTACGAATACCTGTATCTGTACGAGATGTTTCTCCTGTACCTACAATTCCGCCCTGTTCAGGATAAAGCATTGCTGTATTAATAATGTGATCGCAAAACTGATCATTAAATGCTTTAGTAAAGATTTGATATGTGTTTATCATAATATTATTTTATTAAATGTGCAAAGAAAATCAATATTCGGTGTTAAAGAAAAATACTTGAAACAGTCTACCGTTTTGTGGGTTGTCTCCGAAATAATCTAAAGAAGCATGAAAATAATCCCCTCTATACATTACCAAACGATTAAACTTGTTGCCGATTTTATCATGTAAGTCCCATTTGGTATAGTCTTGATATTCCCAGCCTTCTATAGTATTATTTAATAAATCTATATCTTGTGTACCGTCGCTCTTACGAGGCACTTGCATCCAACCAGTACGTTTATGTTTAAACAGTCCGGTACCACCAGACACTGGAGCATCTGGCGTTAAATAGAGTACTCCTGCCCATGAACAATTACCATCATTATGTATCCATGTACGGTCTTTTGCATATGTTAATTGGAAACTACCGGTATAGTCTCCTTCTTTACCGTCTCCTGTCCCAAACCAAGTGATTTTTCCTGCATGAGCTTTTACTATATCTTCAATACTTTCCTTAACACCGGCAGCAATACATGGCTTGGTTCTTAAACCTGGGTAATTACCTCTTACAGAAAATTCTTGTGAAAGAGCATATTGTCTAACTTCTAAAGGATTACTATAAAAATTTTCCTGTATTATTAAACTGGTGTGATACATATACTAATATTTAACCATTGTTTAAAATAATCAAATAAAAAAGAGTGGGTATTGCTACCCACTCTTTGTATGTTTTTAAGTCTTTTTAGAACTAATCTGATCAACAGTGTTGCTTATATCTTTTAATGCAGCCATTACTAACGGCATTAATAGGTTATAATCAACCTGCATGTAGTTTGTATTGTTAATTTTTAAACCATTAACGATACTAGGGTCCCATACATTTGTTAATTCTTGTGCTAATACACCGACGTGTTTAGAGTTGGCGTACTTATCAAGTCTTTCACTTGTAAAGTTACTAGTTTCAGCAGCTGATAAAATTTCCTTTTTATACGTGAATGTATATAGGTTAATTTTACGTAGCGCATCCAAACTACCTTCAATAGGTGTAAGAGACTCTTTAAGTCTACCGTCAGAATAGTTTGCACAGCCTGGAGGGCCGTAATTCCCGGTAGGNCCTGGAGGTCCNGAAGGTCCTGGAGGTCCTGCTGGTCCAGGAGGTCCTGGAGGTCCTGGAGGTCCCTGATAACCAGTAACAGAATTACCCATAGGACCAGTTGGTCCTGGAGGCCCAGGAGGTCCTGGCGGCCCGGAAGAATTGTTACCGGCTGGCCCTGGAGGTCCAGGAGGCCCTGGAGGTCCAGAGGAATTGTTACCAGCAGGTCCTGGAGGTCCAGGGGGTCCTGGTGGCCCGGAAGAATTGTTACCGGCAGGCCCTGGAGGTCCAGGAGGTCCTGGTGGACCAGAAGAGTTGTTGCCAGCTGGTCCTGGAGGCCCTGGAGGCCCTGGTGGACCAGAAGAGTTGTTGCCAGCAGGTCCTGGAGGTCCAGGGGGTCCTGGTGGACCAGAAGAATTATTACCGGCATTACCTTGAAAACCTGTAGGACCTGGCGGTCCAGGATTTGCTGGTCCTTGATTGCCAGTTGGACCTGGAGAGCCTTGATTGCCTTGTGGGCCAGTTGGACCTGGAGGTCCTTGAAAGCCTTGTGCGCCTGCTCCACCTTGTGGACCAATACCACCTTGATTGCCTTGTGGTCCGGTACTACCTTGTGGACCTGCTGGGCCTTGTGGTCCAGTTGGTCCTTGACTACCTGTAGGGCCAGGAGCCCCTGGGCTACCAGATGGGCCTGGCGGACCACTTGGTCCTTGAAAGCCTTGCGGACCGGTAGGGCCTTGAGCGCCTTTATTGCCGGTTTTTGTAAAAGTTAATATTACTAAATCACCGCTCGAAATTGTATTTTCCCCTGAACTTGCAACAAACGTAACAGGTACTGTATAATATGTTGTGTTATTAGTTAGTGTACTATTAACATAATATGTGGAAAAGCTTGAATTACTTTTCTTATAGATAGTTAAATAACCATAATGAGAGGTATTTGTACTAGATGTAAAAGCAGTTATCCAATTAGTAATAGTAATAGAATTACTATCTGTAACACTTATATTTAAAGCAGTGGTAGAACTTAAACTAGTATTATTAGTTGTTATTTGTCCGGTTGAAGGGGTGCCTGAAGACTGAAATGTTAACGCAACACTATCTCCACCGAACTGCCCGCTATAACCAGAAGGCCCAGCATAACCAGATATACCGGAGTAGCCAGATATACCAGAGTAGCCAGAATATCCTGAAATACCGATAAAACCGGACACTCCAGAAAAACTCCAACCACTATAACCAGAGTTACCAGAATAACCTGATGCTCCAGATATACCTATAGCACCAGAATAACCTGATATTCCAGACACTCCTTGTGGTATACTATATGCTGTATTTGCCATTGTTTATATTTATTGTGTTACTTTAATTATTTAACTTCGAACTAAGATCTCTTACTTGAGTACTAAGTTCTTTAGTTGCAGCAATTAAAATAGGTATTAAACTTCTATATTTTACTCTCATGTAACCGTCATCCCATTTTTCAACAGGGTTAGGTATACTAATATTCAGTTGTTTCCAAACATTATCTACTTCTTGTGCAATAACCCCCACGTCAGATAAATCGTCATGTAACGGTTCTGTAGTAAAGTTAGTTTCTTTAATGTTCGGTATCCAATTAAATTTATAACCTGTAAGGCTAGATATAGCTTGCAAGCTTTCTTGAGATGATATAGGTGTTATATTATCCTTTAATTGTTGATCGGAATAGTGTAAGATACCTGGAGGTCCAGGATAACCTTGCGGGCCAGCAGGTCCCGGGGGCCCGCCAGGGCCTGGAGAGTTACCAGCAGGCCCCGGAGGTCCTGGAGGTCCTTGCGGTGCGAAAAACGGAAAAATATAATTTGTACCAGGAGGTCCTGGAGGCCCACCCGGCCCAGGGGGTCCGCCCGGTCCACCTGAAGCATTATTACCAGCAGGCCCTGGAGGTCCTCCAGGCCCGCCCGGTCCACCTGAAGCATTATTACCAGCAGGCCCTGGGGTCCTGGAGGTCCGCCTGGTCCACCTGAAGCATTATTACCAGCAGGTCCTGGAGGCCCTGGAGGTCCGCCTGGTCCACCTGAAGCATTGTTACCGGCTGGTCCTGGAGGACCACCGGGCCCTTGTGGACCACCTGAAGCATTATTACCAGCTGCTCCTTGATTACCAGTTGGTCCTTGCGGGCCGCCTGAAGCATTATTACCAGCTGACCCTTGAGGTCCTCTAGGTCCGGTAGGTCCAGCAGATCCTTGTGCACCAGTATTACCTTGCGGACCGGTAGCTCCGGTTGAGCCTTGATTGCCTGTTGGGCCAGCATTGCCTTGTGGTCCGCGATTACCTGTTGGACCTTGGTTACCTGTTGGACCAGTTGGTCCTTGAGCACCACCTGGTGAACTTCCTGTCGGGCCAGTTGGGCCTGTTGGACCGGTAGGTCCTTGAGCACCTTGTGGTCCGTTACTACCAATAAAACCATTTAAACCTTGTGTACCTTGCGGTCCGGCTCCACCTTGCGGTCCTTGATCCCCGGTGTATCCAATACGTGTAGCAAATACTAAAACAGGTACATTATTAGAAAATGCAACCGTACTGTATACCGTAGCAACAGTTAAAACGTAGTAACCGCTTTGAGCTGAAACACCTGTGACATCATATACAACAGTTGCTGTATTTGTAGTTTGACCTGTAATTCTTAGCCTACTAGTTACACCAGATACAGATAAAGTATTTAACCATGTAGTAACTGTAGTACCTAAATTGTTAACATTACTAATGTAAATTTGTGTAACACTGTTATAATTAGTGTTATTAAAAGCTATATAGCCTGTACCAGGGTTTGCATTAGTTGTAGAAACATTAAATGTATATGGTTGTCCGTCTGCCCCATACCAAGCGCTATAACCAGAAAAACCTGAATACCCAGAAGTGCCTGATGAACCTGATGAACCGGAAACACCTGAATAACCAGAAGTGCCAGAGTATCCAGAAAACCCGCTTCGACCGGAATAACCAGAATTACCTGAAAATGCAGAGTAACCAGAAGCACTACCGGAATAACCTGAAATACCTGAATACCCAGAGTATCCAGATGCTCCCATAAATTCTAATATTGCTGAGTTAGCCATTGTTTTGTCTATTATTTAGCTGTGCACTTAACTCTTTTACTTTAGTGCTTAATTCTTTAATTGCATTAATTGCAACAGGTATAAACTTATAATACTTTACAGTCATGTATGGATCTTCTCCATCTGGGGCATTAATACGTTTGTTTTCATACACTGCAAAGTTAAACACTGGTTTAATCTGTTGAGCAATAAGCCCAGCTGATTGTTTACCAGCAATTTCTTTACCGGCTTTATCATTAAATGTAAAGTTGTAATAATTAAATGTTTTTAACATTTTAAGACTACCTGCAATTGGTTCCAAATTTAATTTTAAACGTTCATCTGAACAATCTGATGTATATGCAGAGGGGCCTGGGCCACCTCCGGGTCCACGCGGACCTGTTGGCCCTGCAGGTCCTGGAGGTCCTGGGGGACCTGATGGACCTGCGTTACCTGCAGCTCCTGTATTTAAATTACCTGGTGCACCACCTGGTCCTGGAGGTCCTGGTGGTCCTGGAGGTCCCTGATAGGCTGTACCATTTGAACCTTGTCCACCTGGAGGCCCTGGAGGTCCTGGATACGCTGTACCGCTCGGTCCTTGACCGCCTGGAGGGCCTGGAGGGCCTTGATAAGCTGTACCGCTCGGTCCTTGTCCGCCTGGAGGTCCTGGAGGTCCTTGGTAAGCTGTACCGCTCGGTCCTTGACCGCCTGGAGGACCTGGAGGTCCTTGGTAAGCTGTACCTGGGGATCCCTGTGCACCTGTAGGTCCTTGTGGGCCTTGAAATGCTGTTCCGTT
>Ga0007863_1000209_pt1 | contig 9181 bp, 9 predicted proteins | sample CryBogCBH10Sep07_FD_54996 | JGI IMG/M metagenome (GOLD analysis project Ga0007863, IMG submission 54996) | Freshwater microbial communities from Crystal Bog, Wisconsin, USA - CBH10Sep07 | ecosystem: Environmental > Aquatic > Freshwater > Lake | place: Crystal Bog, Wisconsin, USA | collected... | reverse complement strand
GGTACGTTTACAGGTACAAGAGACTTACGGCTCATGTACTACTACCCGAATACTACGACGCGATATTGGCTAGATGTAGGGGCTACAGAGAACGCCAGAGTTATCGTATTTGTAGTCGCATGCGTTACATCCGCCATAACTTCTGCGTACGAGGTTGCATCGTAGAGAGTTACTTGTACATCGCGTGTTCCGAGGTTGTGGGTGATTGTAATAGAAGTAGAGGTTCCGTCGCCTACCGCAGCAGCATACTTACGTACAACTACCGAGGTATCGATAGCAGCGGTAACCGCAGAAGAGCCGTTAAACGAGGTTCCTGTAAGGCCAGTTCCAAGCGTAAGAGCGTTAGTGGTGTTGGCGGTAATTGTGGTTGAGCCGCCAAGAGCTACTGTGTTTCCGTTTACAGTTACTGAGGTGTTAGTAAGGGCTACTGTTGAACCAGATACTGTGATGCCTGTACCAGCGCCGACAGCAAGACCAGAAGAGCTGGTGCTTAAACCAGAGTTTGCTGGAAGAAGGATAGCGGCTCCAGAAGGTCCTGTTTGCAAGCCACCAGATGATGTTGGATTGAAGAAGAAATTGTTTCCGCTTAGGGCAACACCGTTAGAGGCGGTATATGTACCCGCTCCAGAGAACTGACCCCAGGAAATTGGGTCCGTTCCAATAATAATTCCGTCTGCTGGGTTAGAGGTAAGGCTTCCTTCATTTACTTGAACCCAACCAGTTTTGCCATAAGTGTTTCCGTAAGCAACAAATACAAAGTCACCAGCAACTACTTGACCAGAGATGTGGTTGTCATAGTCAGTTGCGCGAGTAAATACAATGTTTTGTGCGCCAGCTCCGTTGTTAGTAACAACGTAAATACCGTTTACAATCGAAGACGCTCCAGCATAGGCTGTTACACCGCCAGCAATAAGTACGCGGTCGTTAACTTGTAGAGGGTCTGGGCCAGAGTCAACAGTAAGAGTTCCTGTTGCTGAAAGTGTAATTGTTGCACCGACGCCAGTACCGCCATCAGCTCCAGTAGAGCCAGGTGTGTAGGTACCAGCAAGAACGCCAGAGATGAGGTACTCAACAGAACCATGCACGTTAAGCGAGCTAGCTGCCGCATCAACGTAGGCCTTGTTAGCAGCGTCTGTGGATGCTGTTGGAGAGGCAAGGTTTGTAATCTTGTTTGAGCCAGCGTTAAGAGATGCGCTAAGAGAAGTTCCAGAACCAAGAGTCTTGTTAGTTACAGTCTGTGAAGCTGTGTTAGTTGTAATAACGTCGCTGTTTACAGTAGCTGTTCCAGAAGGACCAAGGTTGATGTTACCTGTAGCATCAATTTCTACGCCGTAGGTAGAGTTAACAGTAAGGACGCCAGTTGAGTTATTGGCAGTAATGGTGTTGTTTAGGCCACCAGCTCCGCCACCACTCTGGATGTACATTGGGCCAAGAATCTTTGGAGAGGTAAGAGTCTTGTTTGTAAGAGTGTCTGTGGTGTTAGGTCCAATACCTACTTGCTGCCATGTAGAGCCGTTTGAGTAGTAGATAACATAGGTATCAGTTGCATAGTAGAAAGAGCCTGAGGCTACTGCCGTAGCTGCTGGGCGTGCGGAAAGAGTGCCCGAAGATACGCCNCCAGCAAGNGCCCAGGCGGTACCGTTGTAGATGTANAGGCCATTGAGGGTAGTGTCGTAGTAGATTTGGCCTGTTACTGGAGAAGAAGGCGCCGATGCAAGATTTTGAATACGAGCGTTTTGAAGCTCGTTCTTCGTTAAATCAATCGGTGTTAAAAATTTACGGGACATCTACTCTCCTTAAGAAAGGTACGCGTTTCCGCTAAACGCTGATGAAAAAGTGACCGTAAGTTGCTTCGTATTAGTGTACGTAATTTCTCCTTCAACTATGTTACCAGCTGAATCTTGAACTGTAACGTTAGGTATCCACCCTAAATTATGAGTGATAACCCAAGAGCTTGAAGGAGTATTTTGTACAAAGTGGTAAGCAACCACGGGGGTGTTCATTGCGCCAGCATAGATTTGATTAACCTGTACTGGTTGTGGGGTAGTTGGCGTTACTGTAACGACAACGGGTTGTGTTTGAGGGTATACGTTAGTCAAGTGTCACCTGCTGTTGTACGAATACTTGTCCCTTAACGTAGGTTTGTTCAAAGCTAGGGTTTGATGGGTCAGTTGCTTGAAGGTCCCAGAACGCGCGAACAGGAAGATAAGCGGTGGCGGAAGGGTCAAGGCTAAGCTGAATAATTCCGTTAGGGCCATCAACAACTGCGACGTTAAAGGTGGCGTACAAGGACGGTGCGTCTGGGTACGTACGAATCTGCGCCTTAAATACCAAGTTGGTAACGTCAAATGGAAAGGTAAATTGCTGCGACCAAGAATCGCCTTGGTAGATTTGAATGTCGTAAATGCCAGCGTACTCTGGTAGTGGGGAGCGGCCAGTAAGGTCGTTGTGGATGTAGACGCGCTCTGGGCGGCGTGAATCGTCCACCTCTTGTCCCATGTAAATTGGGACGTACTTGTTGGTGGTACGAGATGTACGAATAAGGGTGCCCATCTCAATACGCCATAGTCCAACGTTAAGCTGTGCGCAAAGGGTCTTGTATTGTTCCCAGCGCTGTTGGATAATTGTGCTTAGCTGGCGGTAGCGCTCAGAGCGGGGAATGTTAACTCCGTCTGGGGCCTGGATGTCAATGTCAAATGCGGCATCTGTAGCGAGCGCCCAAAGAGCTTCAATGGTAGCCAAGATAGCTACTGGGTACTCTTCAACAGGTGGGATAGAGGCAATAGTTATCGCGCTGCCAAAAGCATCTGTGCGGTTATACGTGTGCTGATTTACGGCGTCATTTACAAAGTTAGTAAGCTCTGCGTCTAAAAAGTAACGGTCTTGAAGGCCTTGAACGGTTATAGCCACATTAGCTGCAGGAGCTATTTGAAAGGTAATAATCCCAGTATCTTGTTCTACGGAGTATCCAGTCGGATAGGCTACTGGGGACCCGTTTACTGTAACGTATAGGTTGGTAATCTCAATGGGCTTAATGCCAGTAGCAAAGACTTTTGTAGAGCCATCGCCAGTAGCTGTAAAGGCGAAGTTCTTTTGTAAATCGCCTAGCTCTAGACGTACTCGAGAGAGTATGTTAGATAGAACAGCCACTTAAACTCCCTACACTACGGTAGATATAATAATGACGGTAAAAAGTAAAAAAATCTGCGCAAACGAAGAAGGCGAGCCCGAAGGCTCGCCCACTAAGATAGAAATGCTTAGAAACTATTAGCTAGGTAGCCCTTTTCCTTAAGGTGCTGGGCCACGTGCTTAGTAACCTTGTACTTCTGTCCCGCCTTGAAGTTGTAGTTATTACCAGCGCCAAGAGTCATGTTCTCTAGGTCCTGGACTACGCGAATCTCAACATTGCTCTCGTCTCCGCCTACTGTTACGGCTTCATCAACGATTACTGTTTGGCGCTCTGGGACAGTCGCATCAATAACTTCAGTCTCAAGCTTTACCTTTGCCTGTGCTGTAGCCATTGACATTTCATTGGCGCGCTCGACCATAGCTTCTTGATTGTCTGCAATCATCTGCTCGCGAATACGGCCAGTTACATCTGTGGGCTTTGCTTTAGCCATTAAATCCTCCATGTTAGTGTCTCGGTTAGATAAGGCGGGGACCGAAGCCCCCGCCCTTTAAGCTATTTAGTTTTTTATTAGTTGGTCTCGGCAATTACTACGGACTGGTCAGTGATTAGACCAAGACCGAAGATTGAGTACCAAGCAAGCGCGTGCTCACGACCGAAGTCCAAGATACCGCCATCGCGGAGTTCTACTGGGAGTGAGATTGCGTGACCAAATGCGTTATCTCCAATGAAGATAGCTGAGTAGCGGTCAGATGCGCCGTTTCCTGTGTATGTTGCAGGGGTTGTGTAACCTCCGCCAGGAATTACTGTTGGGTTAGCAACAGCTGTGTCGGTTGTGTAGCCAGAACCTGCACCGCCAGCAACCTTGAGAACCTGAGTGGTCTCAATGAAGACTGTGTCGTACAAGCGGCCGATTTCACCGAGCATGAAGTTACCTGGAGCAGCGTACTTCGTGACTTCGATGAATTCAGGCATGTCGCGGAGACGACGTGACTGGTGTGGGTGAACGAAGGCCACGTAGGTCTCGCCCAACCGAGGGATGTTCTTGGTTGCTAGTGTTTCTGCAGCATCCTTGATGGTACGAGGTGTCAAGTAGTATGAACCGGTCATAGAAGCACGGTTGGTGCCTTCTGTGCCGTATGCGTACCAGTTGTTGACTGCTGAGAGGTTTGAGCGGTCTTCACCGTAGATGGTTGAAGAAGCTGAGTAGAGGGTGTCGCGTGAAAGCTGGTCAAGATAGATAGCCATGTTGCGACCGAGCAAACGTGAAGCAGAAGCCATCACGTCGTCGAATGAAGCGTTGAGCAAGAGCTCAGACACTGCAAGTGCGTAGCCGTGCTCTGCAACAGTGATTGAGAACTGTTGAGCGGTCAACGCGTTGGTCTGCATACGAACACCTTCGACAAGCGGTGAAGCGAAGCCGAGGTTGTTGTAACGCATGAAGTTGATTTGAAGACCAGGTGCAACACCTAGTTCGGTCTTCTTGACTGCAAACTGTTCAAAACGAAGAATTGGCATTGCCTGGAACAAGATTTCCTTGGACCAAATCGTTTGAATGGCTTGAGTCAGCTGGGTATTTGTACCCGAGTAGGCTGTAGGTGAAGCGGCAAGATTGCCAGTACCTGTAATACCTGATGCCATTTAGCTTTGACTCCTTATAAGTAGGTTTTTTTAGTTGAGGTTTTTAGCCGAGGAACCCTTGAGAACGGCCACGAGCAGAGTCGCTCAGTAGCTTATCTCTGTACTTGGCGTATTCGTTTACCGACATAGACGCAATATCTTGCGCTGTGAACTGACGTGATTCCATATTAGTTTCCAATGGTCCAGCTGTTGGAGCATTTGTGCTTGCTCCGCGCATCTCTTTACGGGCATTCTGCATAGCAGATTGCGCCGATTCAAGAATTCGTTCAGAACGAGACTTTAGTCCCTCCACGCTTGCTTGAATCTCTTCGCGGGTATTACCCTGAATCAAGTCCAGCAAGTCAGGAATGATGCTTTCGCGTTCCTGTTCGATTAACTGTTGGCGATAAGCCTGCAAATCTGCAAAGGTCTTTTCACGCTCCAGAAGAGCGAAGGCCGTTTCACGTTCTTGACGCTCACGTGCCAACTGCTCCTGCCACTCTTGTTCTTTAAGCTTAAGAAGTTCCTTGGCGTCCAAGTCGTTCTCAAACTTAGCTTTTTGTTCAGCNTCCTTAGCTTGCGCATCAGCTGCTTTACGAGCGGCTTCTTCTTCTTTTTCTTTCTTAAGAGCAAGAACTTCTTCCTTCAACTTTTCAAGCTGAGGGTAGACCTTGTCTTTCTCTTGAGAGCGAACACGAGCTAAATCCTCTTCAGTATAAAACTTCTGAGTAGTAGTCGTTTCCTTCTCGAGTCCAGATGCAACAGTAGGCGCGTCAACGCCCGACACATTTACGACTGGAGCTACGTTGGCTTCTGCTTCAAAAGCATCTGCCATTACTTCTGCAGTTTCAGACATGCTTATATCCTTTTATCCTAGGGGTCGTTTTCCGATATGAGAGCACAAATGACCTAACGTGTATTTCTAATTTTGCCGTACACCACGTTAAATAAAGGGTTAAACCACTTTATTTTTCGTAGTCTTGCGGAACCCTTCGTTGAGGAAGTTGTGTTCCGTAAGCATCAGTTACAAGGCGAGTGCGGAGGCCTTGTTCTCCTAGTTGAGCCGCGATAGTCGCGTCATCCAGAACGATAGGTGATTCTGGGGTGTTAGTTACCTGCTCACCAGCTGGGCCAGTAGAGGTCAAAGGTGTAGAAGGAGCTCCAGGGGCGCCACCAGGTTGAGCACCAGTAAGAGCAGCAATATCCTGGTCGATTTGAGTCTGGATGAGCTTGAGAGCGCCATCTGCAATAGCGTCGTCTTGAAGCTCTTGACGAATTTCTGTGAGCTTCTCTGCAGGGAATTCCTCGCCCAGAGTACGCAAAGCGCCTTCCTTTGATTCCAGACCAAGTGAGAGCTTGGACTGAATCTCGTTGAGCGCGATGAGCTTGTCGAGAGGAAGTGGTTGTGGGAAGTGAACATAAGACTGGTATGTGATTGGGTCGTTGAAATCAAGCTGTGCAAGCTGACCTGGCTTTAGCGGGGTCTGGCTTGAATCTGGGTCCCATACAAACTTCTCAGGTTCCTTTAGAGCAAGGTTAAGGAGGATAAGCTCATTAACGCGCTCTAGGCCATGTGCGTATTGAATAATCTTTTGGTGGTAGCGGTTCATCAAAGGCTGGAACTGAATAGATAGCGCTACGCCAGAGGTGTTAGAAATAGGCTGTGCTTGACCCAACGCGGTCTCGGGAACGCCAATCATTTCGTGCATAGACTTCTTCATCATTGCTAGGAAGTCCATAGCGCCCTTTAAGCCCTGTGCGCCGCCTTCAAGGTTCTCTACCTTTGCGTCTTTTGGTAGTCCGCCCCAGACTTTATTAGCGCCCTTCTCAAGCTGAGAAGCTTTTGCGCCTATGATGACCGTGACTGGCGCGGCGTGGTAGTTGACAATATCAGCAATGTCAGTAGCCGTTTCATTGTACGCACGGTTAATGTTAATAATATCGTTGCAGTCAGATAGACCCCAAGGACTACCAGAAATACGGACATTAGGAATATGTATAACAGGAATTGTGCCCAGAGGGTTAGGTCGCGAGTCAATGAGCTCATCGTTGATGTACTCCTCGATGATGTCGTCTGTAAGGATTTCGGTATAAGTAAAGACCTGACGTGTTCCTTCTAGTGAGGTACCCCAGAAACGATACTTGAGCTTAAAGCGAATAAGGCGCTCGCGGTCATGTGGGTGGAACTCTGGGAAGCAGAATGATGAGTTTAACGGCAATACGCGAACGCGGCCTGGATGTTGACGGCCAGCTGGGTCTACGTATGCTTCCTCATAAGCTACCTTAACAAAGCAGTCACCAGATACTGACCCCTGTTGACCGATTTCCCACAGAACAGTGGCTTTGTTATTGTCTACTTCCCAGACCCGCTCAAGCAAGTCAGGAATAATAGCTTCGGTAGCTTTAGGGCTGCGGAAAGTTACGCCCTTGCCGAAGGTGAAGTTAATAACGAAGTCTGTAAAAGCGCGATAGTAGTTAAGTACCATCTGGGTTTCGCCAGTTTGACGGCGGTAAGACCAGTGGTGGCCAAGGTACATGGCCCAGTTAAGTGAGTAACGGTTGAGGCGTGGACCGTGTACTTCAAATTCTTCGTCTGCTAGCTCTACAAGTCCCAGTGGGGAAATGGAGATGGTTAAATCGGAAGAAGCTGCGCGATAACTCGGAGGCGAGAAATCAATACCGCTCACCAATCACCTCTTTCCCTGTAGTAGCTATAGGGTAACACTATTGTCGATAAATCTGTAAAGCGACACGCTATCTAAAGCGTTCGCCGCGAATAAGGTTCTTGCCTACTGGCTTAGTAACCTTCTTCTTTGCGTTTTCTTCTTTCTTGTCTTTCTCTTCTTGCACATAATCCCTAAAGCGTGGGTCAATCTCTTTCTTTGACTGCACGAATTTGCCGCCCATCTGGACATAGCGAGTATGAACCCAGTGAGCAGCTGCAGGGGAGGGATAAGTAGTAAATTTTGTGCGCGCCTGAGCAACAATCATGTTCCATTGCTTAGGGTTAGCGGGTAAGCCCTTTGGGCCTTCCTTAACTTCTTTACCTGAGATAAGTGCCATAGTTATATCTAGTTAGCCCCTGCTAGCTCGTGCATAGCAGGGGCGTTTAACTAGTTAATTAGTCCTGGACTACAGCAGCGTTGTGTGGTTGCTGGTGAGCTCCGCTACGAGTAACTTCCTCGATGCGGTTGTCACCGTGGTCTGCAAAACCACCTGCTGCGAACTCAGAAAGATGTGATGGGGCTTCTACCCAAGCAGCTGAGCCAACGTGAGCGCGCTCGCGCATGGTCTCTTCTGGAAGCTTCGAATACATTCTGGTTACGGTTTGGGCGGCCTGGAACAGGGGCATATCCCTGCATAGCGCCCTTTGTAAATTCGTTTGGAACATCGGTATCAGTCGCGATGCCTTCTTCAAAACGAAGTGGTCCACGTTGTCCTGCAGTAGCTGGGGAAACCTTACGGTCGTAAACGTTTCCTGGACGCTCTGGGAACTTTGGGTCTGGTGCAATTGCCATTTAATGACTCCTTATAGGTTGAGGTACCTCGTAGAAAAGTGTGCTACAGAATCCCTGTATAGTCAGGCTAAAGATGTAATTATCTAAAAAATGGTGATGACGAAACCTCAACAGAGGGCATGGTCAAATCCATAGTTAGAGAGCAGGCAATAGCCAAACTATCGGCGTAGTCGTCGTGGGCGTGGGCTTCGTCCGGCGCCTTAGCCAAGAAGTTAGGACCAGTGAACTTAGTCTCTAGGTCAGTCATCTGTTGGTAAAAGCGCTTGTAGGTCTTTAACCTGCGTGTTTTTGCGTGTGCGGGCCAACCAACCATGCGACGGTCAATAAGAGCTTTAAGGTGCTTCCAGCGCTTAGATTGTTCTGGCTGGCTACTGCCTAGAGCATGAACTTCGGCTCGGGGAAGAAGAAGCTTAAGGCGCTGGGCTACTGCGTCACCCACACCGTTAGCATCCACGCCAACAGCCAGTACATCGTAATTCTGTAAGAAGTTAACAATCTGAAAGTACTGGTCTTCCCAGTCATCTCCCTGGATTTCCAACCAGTTAAGNATACGGTGGTCAAAGTAGCCAAACTCATCTGGGCGGTCCCAGTCAACCCACACCACGGTAACAACCGTAGAGTCAAGCTTACGCGCTGGGTCAATGCCAACGACTACAGGGGTACGGTGCCAAGCCTTTACGGTTTCTGAGGAAGTATCGCCTAGCTCATCCATAAGGGTAGAGGTAACAAACATACCGCGTTCGAGCAACCACTTGCAGCTGTACGACATCTGGAATTCATCTGAGTCCTCGCCGATACGAAGCATCTCTTTCTTGATGAATTTGCCATAGTTTGTGTTGACCTTGGCTACATCACGCCAGTCCCATTGAAAGTGGTTCTGTCTGTTACGCCCTGTTTGACGGCGCTCGTTTAATTT
>Ga0007863_1000208_pt1 | contig 9216 bp, 8 predicted proteins | sample CryBogCBH10Sep07_FD_54996 | JGI IMG/M metagenome (GOLD analysis project Ga0007863, IMG submission 54996) | Freshwater microbial communities from Crystal Bog, Wisconsin, USA - CBH10Sep07 | ecosystem: Environmental > Aquatic > Freshwater > Lake | place: Crystal Bog, Wisconsin, USA | collected... | reverse complement strand
TCGCAAGACACCATCGCGGCGATAGGGACCATAACGGAACAGGTTAATGTGCCGCCTTCGATACAACGGTCGAAGACGACCTTGGAGGGAACTCGGGGCTCGGGGGTGGAGATGCAGGATGCGATACGGACAGCCCGGGGCAAGGTGGGAATAACCTTCCAGGATGATACTCGAGTACAGGTAAACGAAAACAGCCGGTTAGTCATTGATGATTTTGTCTACGATCCCAAACGACCTGCTGTAGGCAAGCTGGCGCTTAATATGGCATCGGGTACTGTACGTTATGCGTCAGGTGCTATTGCTAAAAACGATCCTAGTAAGGTTGCTCTCAATACTCCTAGTGCCACTATTGCTGTACGAGGTACTGATTTCAGTGCCACTGTAGACGAGTTAGGTGCTAGTACCATCATACTATTACCCAGTTGCCCGGCTGGATATCGAGATGTAGAACGTGATTGTAAAACTGGCTCGATTGAGGTTATAACCGATGTGGGTAAAGTTCTGCTAGATCAGGCATTTCAAGCGACCAAAGTAGAAACTCGCGGTGTCATGCCATTGAAACCAGTGGTGTTGCGAATAGGCGAAGATGCTATCAACAATATGCTAATAGTAGCACCACCTAAACAACTACAACAAAACAACGAAAAAACACAAGTTCGAGTAGACTCTAAAGGTGCACTTGATGTAGACTTCTTAAAAGAAACCGGCCTGGTTAATGCGTTTGATGCACAGGAAAAAGACCTATTCAAAGATACACTGAGCCGCAATTTCCTGGATCAAACGTTCTTGGCCAATATCTTGGACATTATCAATGCACAGTTGGCTGCACAGCTAGACCTGCTGAACAATACCAAATCAGGACTATTGCCAGATTATACTGCTATATCTGGCATAGTAGCCACAGTAGATGACAATACTGTAACTCTAAGTCGGGATAACGGCAGTGACGTAATGAGTGTAACTGTACCTAAAAATCAAAACAGCACCATTTATATGACACAGGGCCCTTTAGATTTTAAGAACCGAGTAAACTCGGGCAGTAACACCACCATTACCTTAATACAAAAATGAAACGATTTCTATTAGCTCTAGTCTGTTTCAATGTGTGGGCAGCAGATAATACTGTTAACATAGATCAGGTAGGTGACAACAACACCATCTCAATCACGCAAGATGGATCAGGGCATTCAGCAACATTAACCTTAGGTAAAACCAGTCCTGCGGACAACACTACGATAAACATAACACAGCAGGGTACAGGTGCTAAAACTGCCACAGTAGACATACCGTCGGGTATTAACAATGGGGTTATCATGTTCCAAGACGGCACAGGCAATCATACTGCCAACATACAGAACCTAAACGGATCGGCCAACAACATAGGTATCACGCAGACCGGTGCCGGTAATCACAGCATGACCATAACCGGTGTTGCAGGTACAACTAATAATAACAATACTGTAGATGTCACACAAAGTGGCGGTGCCGGTGCAGATAAAACATTCAATCTCTGGCTAAATGGTGCCACTGGTGCTGGTGTAACCATTCAGCAGACCAATCCCACACAGGCCAGTCAAGGCGGCATGAACATACAGTGCAATCCTTGTGGATCGGGCTGGAGTTATATACGCAATTAATTATAATAATATAAGCAGTAAATAATAGCACACTAACATCATTACGGGAGCGACGTATGAAATTAATCAAAAGGGCCATTGCGGCCTTGTTGATCTTTGTATCAACCACTGGTATAGCACAGCTATTACCCACAGTAGACAATATCAGCAGTAGCACAGGTATAGCATATACTTCTGCTAACACTTGGCAGAACTATACCTACACATTCTCACCATCAACAACAGGTGCTAACTATGTGGGATTTGCTTTTAGACAGGATCCGGCCTATTGGACACTGGGCAACGTATTACTCAACACAGGTGGCGGTAGTAATCTAGTCACCAATGGTAATTTTGCCACAGGTGGAGCGATACCTGGACAAAATGGACTACAGGCTCCGCAGTATTGGGGTGTATGGTATCAGAATGGTACTACCCCGGCTGCCGCAGGTACTTGGCAAGCACCAGGACAGAATTGGCAGAATGTGGTTTATAACGGTGGACAAGGAGTCAACACCTCAACAGCAGGTTCTTGGATCGACGGTGCCGTTGGTAGTTTCGATGGTATCTATCAAGGTGTTAGCCTTACTTCTGGAATCACATATTCACTGTCATTCAGTGTTTATGGTAATAACACAGTTAACAGTGGGGTCCAGATAGGCGTCTATGCTGGCGCCTGTGCTGACGTGACTATAGCCGCGGCAAACTGTAGCATGAGAGCAGGTTCAGGATTTACCACGTTGGCCACTCCAGCCGTGGGTAGTAATGCTGGAAATACCAATCCACCTCCACCTCCAGCTCCAACTATAGTGAGTTCAACTACTGCTAATTCTGTGAGTTCGAGTTCAGTCAACGGTACCCCGGTGGTTACCAACAGCACAGCCTATGGTGCTCCAACAAGCACTGTGGCTCTCACTGATGCTCGTAGAGGTCAAACACCTCAGGTACTAACAGTTACTAGGACTACAACAACTACAACAGTGACTCCTTGGGTATTGACCACAGTTACCACAACTCCTGTTACAACTACAGTTACAACAACACCTGTTACCACAGATACCTACAGTGACGGTAGCGTAGTGGTAACCAACGGAACACCAGTAGTGACTAGTTCGGTGGCCAACAATGTGGTCACAGTTACTACCAATGGTAGCGCCACAGGAGTAGTAGCAGTACCACAAGACTACACAACACGTATCGATCAGTTGGCCAAATTAGGACAGATCAACGGTGCCCTTAACCATGGACTAGACAGCGACATACTAGGTCGTCACCCTGATGGTACACAGGGCTGGAATGGACGTGACGGAGTTGATTGGGTAAATGTACAGGGAAGTCGTAGCAATACTCCAGACAGCACCAGTTTCAACACAAGTCGTATTGGTGTGGGCTATGATCACCGTATTAGTTCTGACCTAACAGTCGGAGCACAGTATCATCGTGTGCAGGTCAACATGAGTTCTGATAACAGCAGTGGACAACTACAGAAAGATGCTCTAGGTGTTTATGCTCTTAAGAGTTATAAAGATTGGTTATTCAAAGCAGATGTCGCAGGTGCTGTAAACAGATATTCCACAGCACACAGTTTACCTGAATTAGGCTATGCTAACAGTGCCAGCACTAACGGTGTTGATCTTTGGGTCAACGGTCGTGCCTATGCTCCGGCCTATCGTGGCATACGTCCATTCGTTGGAGCACGCTATGATCTTACCAAGACCAACGGTGCAGCCGATGCTGGTAGTGATATGACTGCTGTGACCTATGATCCAATACGTCAGAGCCAGACCAGCTATGAATCAGGTGTGAGAGTTGAGCAGGTCATACCGCTATTACCTAGTACCAATGTCTATGCTGAAGTATCTAGGAATACACAGGATCTTAACACAGTCAGTGCTGGACTCAGTACCAATGTCAAGGATCGTACACAGGTTCGTCTGGGATTCAACAGCCAAAGATTTAATGGCTTCGTTAACAATTCAGCACAGGCTTCAGTACAGATAGCATTCTAAATCTGTAGCGTCAGTAACAGAACGGAAACGATAGTTTAATATTGTTTCCGTTTTTCTATTATAAATATCTATCCAAGGAGGGCCGATTATGAAAATCCAAAAATTAGTAACAAAGTTGAACAAGGCTGAAATTGAACACAATCTAGAGAAGGTCAAAAAGATCTGGTTCAAGATCCTAAAGAAAAGTCTCAATCATAAACACACAGAAAAAGTACAGTAATATATAGGGCGATAAATATTGGTATGAAAAAGCCAAATTATCGCTCTATTTTTATCAGCGACATACATCTAGGATCGAGAGGCTGTAAAGCAGAACTACTACTGGATTTCCTTAAACGTAATTCATCAGACAACCTATACCTAGTAGGTGACATAGTAGATGGATGGAGACTTAAACAAAATTGGTATTGGCCACAGAGTCATTCAGACGTAATTCGCAGGGTACTGAAACTGGCCAAGAAAGGTACTCGAGTATTCTATATAGCAGGCAATCACGATGAAGCTATACGCAAATGGTTACACTACATACCCAATCTAGGACGTCTAACATTTTCCAATCGTGAGGATTATATCGGATTAGATGGACGTAGGTATCTAATCATACACGGAGATCTGTTTGATGGTCTCATGCAGGTATCTAGCGGTAGACTATTGATGCACGTCGGCGATTGGTTATATGATCTCATAGTGAGACTAAACGACTATTGGGCCATGATCCGTAGCCGTATGGGCCTGCCATACTGGAGCATCAGTAAATGGATAAAACAGAACACCAAACAGGCAGTGGGTTATATATTAAATTTTGAGAAATTACTCGCAGACTATTGCAAAACCAAGGGCTATGATGGTATAATATGTGGACACATACATACAGCTGAGATCCGAGATATAGATGGTGTTGTCTATATGAATGACGGGGATTGGGTTGAGAGCTGTACAGCCTTGGTAGAGAACTGGGATGGCACCTGGGAAATAATAGAATGGAGCGGTAAATGACAGTATTGATCTTGACTAAAAACGAACGGAACGAATATGAGTCTACTAGACTCATAGAAAGCTTCGCTGCCAAAGGTATAGAAGCTCGTGCCTGCCATCCTGATGATTTTGATATCATCGTGGATCGCAACATCAAGAGTGGTATCAAATACAAAGGTCAGGACATGGAACTGCCACGATTAGTCCTAGTCAGGCTAGGTGCTGGCATCCTGCCTTTCCAATTGGCTGTTATACGACATTTCGAACAGGCAGGTGTTCCCTGTGTAAATGGCAGTATGGCCATAGAAACTGTCAAAGACAAACTTCGCAGTAGCCAGATCCTGAGCCGTGCGGGCATAGCCATACCCAACACCATGTTGGTACGTTGGCCCATAGAAGATCGCCTGGTGACGGACAACATAGGATTCCCCTGTGTGGTCAAAGTGGTAACAGGTTCATATGGCGAAGGCGTGCATCTCTGCGAGCGTAAGAAAGACTACAAGAAATTAGTAGAGTTCGTAGAAAATCTAGGCAACAAGAAGACCATGATCGTGCAGGAATATCTAGGTGATCGCCCAGGTGAGGATCTGCGAGTGTTGGTCATAGGTGGTAAGGTCATGGGGGCCATGCTACGCACAGCACCAGAAGGTGATTTCCGTGCTAACATAACAGGTGGCGGTACTGGTAGCCGATATGAGATCACAGATGAAATTGACTACATCGCTCGTGAAACCGCCCGAGCTCTTAATCTAGACATAGCTGGTGTAGATCTGCTGTTCGATGACCGTGGGTTCCGTGTATGCGAAGCCAACTCAAATCCAGGATTCAAGGGTTTTGAAACCTATTGTGATGTAGATGTAGCTGACCTTATCACAGAATACGTAAGGTTCAAGATACAGTAATGTCATTAAAGATCAAAATACTAGGATATGAAGATGATATAGAATCTGCTCTTAAATTCCGAGCCAAGATGATGCAGTCAGCTTTTGGTATAGATCCTGAACAAGATGAAGATCAATGGGATCAAGATGCCTATCACGTGATAGCTGTCAGTGATCGCAAGGTAGTGGGCTACTACAGAGCCATAGTCAACAGTGATCTAGGATTTTATACAGAAAGCGAATTTGATCTAGCCAACCTAAAATTAGATCACTCAAAGATACTAGAGATAGGGCGTGCCGCTGTGCATCCAGACTATCGCAACGCCGCAGTGATTCCCATGCTGTGGGGTAATCTGTTCGATCTATCCAAGCGCCTAAACTGTGAATACATCATGGGAGCTACCAGCCTTAAGCCTAGCGAAACCGCTGTGATCGCCGCACGTGATCATTGGAGAGAAACCTATAGATATCTAGATGGAGCTCACGCTGTGCCTTTGAATCCCTATCTTGAAGAAGATACTTCAACAGGTGCTATACCCAAACTCCTACAGGTCTATCAAAAACTAGGTGCCTGTGTTGTCAGTGACCCCAGCTGGGATCCTGTATTCCACACAGCAGATGTAGTCACACTGATAGATCTCAAGGCTGTAAATCAACGCTGGCTAGAACGCCTGCTATAAATATTACTATGAAAAAAATCTTACTGAATCCTTGGATGGCCCTGATTACACTGGCCGTCATGCTGGCCATTAGAATATGGGATCCTTCATTCGTAGAAAGTGTCCGCTTGCGTTATTTTGATACTCTGATAACCAGCAAAGCACCTACTGAAAACAACATAGTCACGGTCAACATAGATGAAGCCACTCTGGACAAATATGGACAATGGCCTCTGCCCAGAGATCGTTATGCTAAACTAATACGAGATTTGTATCGACGTGGGGCTGGACTTGTAGTATTCAACGTGCTCATGGCCGAACCAGATCGTATGGGCAAGGATGCTCAACTGGCAAAAACACTCGCTGAGTATCCTGTGGTATTGCCCAACATGCCCTCACAGAAAACCAAGAATGAACCCAGACCTCCAGGGTCTGCAGTACTAGGTCCTGAATACCTAGATCGTATCATAACCTATCCGGGCATGATCGCCAATCGTCCAGAACTAGAAGAATCAGCAGTGGGCATAGGCACAGTAAACACACTACCTGAGATAGATGGTGTGAATCGCCGCATACCTTTGATAGCTACCATAGATGGTAAACTATATCCTAGCCTAAGCATGGAGGCTCTACGTGTACTGGCACAGGACACCACAGTGCAGGTCAAACTGAACGAGCTGGGTGTAGAAAAGATGCGTATTCCAAAGTTTGGTCCTATTACCACAGATAATTTTGGTCGTATCTGGATAGATTGGAGCCAGCAAAGCAGGTCAGTGAGTGCTGTAGATCTACCCAAAGATTTAGGCGGTGCTGTGGTCATAGTGGGTGTAACAGCCGCGGGCCTAGGTAATCCTGTTCCAACATCCAAGGGTGCGGTATGGCCGTCAGATGTACAGGCCGCTGTGTTGGCCACAATGATCAATGGTGTGACGATACAGCGTCCAGATTGGGCAGATGGGGCTGAGATATTGACCTTGGCAGGATTAGGCATTATACTGTTATTTTTAACGAGGTGGACCTATGTTGGCATTCTTTTTGGTATTATTAGTTCTATTGGTTGTGTTGCCCTCAGTCGTTATCTTTTTGTGCAGAATCTTTGGCTTGGAGATGGTGCTTATATCTGTGGTGCTCTTGTCCTTGTCATGCTCCATGCTTATGGAGTTAAGTTTGTGGCTGAGTACTTGGAAAAACTTCAGATAAAGAAACAGTTTGCCGGCTACTGCTCTAAAGAAGTGGTAGAGATGCTACAAAAAGATCCAGACTTAATCAAACGTGGTGTGCGTAAAGATGTGTCAGTTATGTTCAGTGACCTGCGAGCGTCATGTTCTCTGATCTACGTGGATTCACTCCTATCGGCGAACACTACGGTGATGATGTAGCAGGCCTCGGTCAGTACATGAATGGCTACATGGATGCTATCAGCCAGCCAATGATAGAAAACAAAGGTATGATCATCAAGTATGTGGGCGATGCCAGTATGCACATCCATGGTGCTCCTATAGAAGATCCCAACCACGCTCGTACAATGGTTCGAGTAGGACTAGAGATGTTGGACCGTGTAGATGAGTATACCAAGATCATGGAAGCCAAAGGCCTGCCACCAGCCGCAATGGGTTGGGGGTGTAATTCAGGTATTGGCTTCATTGGTGAGATGGGATCAACTGATAGACACGGTTACGACATCTTGGGAGATATGGTTTCAACTGCGGCACGACTAGAAGCACGTTGCAAGGCTTATGGTGTGCTATGTATTATCGGTGCAGAAACCTACAATCGTACTCGAGATGATTTCTTCTACCTGATGTTAGATAATCTACAACCAAAAGGCAAAACAGTGGCGGACTTGATCTATACAGCACTACGTACCAAAGGTAACGATTACAGTAAGGATCAAGAACAGCATGAAGCGATGCATGACTTATATAAAGCCAAGAAGTTTGATGAAGCTGCCGACCTGTGTAAACAACTAAAAGGCAGCTTCGGTGGACAAATGGACAAGTACTACAAGATTTGGATTGAACGTTGCGAGTTTATGAAGCAACAAGATTTACCACCCAACTGGAACGGCGAATGGATAGCAACGGAGAAGTGATTAACGTAGTTTAGCAAGCCTTAATATTCTAAATATGCCTAACCACATCCAACCAATGTCAAACTCAAACCAACGACGACTCATTTTAGGATTAGCTGGATCAAGATGGTGATTATTGTGCAAGAGCTCACCGCCAACGATAAAATCTATAGGTACAAGATTTCTAGATCTATCACGAGTTTCTCCATTTCTATAACCCCACCAATGGGCTAGGCCATTAACTACACCTGCGGCCCAGAACGGTATCCAAAATATTTGAACCAACAATACTAATAATCCCCAAGGGCCGAATAGGGCTAGATTTATAAAGCCCATCAAGGTTACTCCTAGACGGCTATGTTTAGAGTATAGCTTGCGTTCTATCCAATCATCGGGAGTACCTCGACCATAGGTCAATGTCATGCGAGAGTCTTTGGCAGCTAGATAATAATAGTACACTCCTCTCAAAAATATGTTCTTGATACCATATACGTGAGGTGAGTGTGGATCACCTGGTTTATCTGAGTATTGATGATGCTTGCGATGTATGGCCACCCACTGTTTGGTTATCATACCTGTGGTAAGCCATAGCCAAAAACGCATGAAATGTTCTAAGATAGGGTGGAACGTGATTCCTCTGTGTGCCTGACCACGATGCAGATACAGTGTCACTGATATGATGGTGATGTGCGTCACTATTAGAGTATATAATATTATGTTCATATTAGGCTATATAGAATCCGCTTGTCGTAAACACATGGACCCAATTGGTATTGGTCGTCAATCCCGTAGCGGTGCTGTAGATCGAGTTGCCGCCTGTGCCCAGTTGTGAGTTGTATTCGTAGCTGATTACCACTATACCAGAACCACCTTTTCCTGCAGGATAGCCAGCACCACCACCGCCACCACCTCCGGTATTGGTCTTTCCTGGTGTTTCACGACCCCCACCACCACCGAGTCCGCCATAACCACTGGCAGTACCAGGCGAGCAGGCAGTTCCTGGAC
>Ga0007863_1000193_pt1 | contig 9669 bp, 16 predicted proteins | sample CryBogCBH10Sep07_FD_54996 | JGI IMG/M metagenome (GOLD analysis project Ga0007863, IMG submission 54996) | Freshwater microbial communities from Crystal Bog, Wisconsin, USA - CBH10Sep07 | ecosystem: Environmental > Aquatic > Freshwater > Lake | place: Crystal Bog, Wisconsin, USA | collected... | reverse complement strand
ACTGTGCCCTTACTTGCATCTCCGCGCCAGCACTCTTTGACCCAACCGCGCTTTCCTGATTTGTAAGTACGCCAGTGGCCTCTTGCTTGATGGCGTCTTGGGCTTGCGTGTGTACCTCCTTGGTGTTCTTGCTTTGCTTTTGATGGTTCAATAACCACCGTGTGCCAATCGTATAAAGGCTTTAAACCTCGCTTTGCTCGACTTATGTTAGCTTTGTGTGGAGTTGGCACATAAGACTCAATTTTTGTATCTAATGATGCGTAAAACATTGCCACAATCGCGCACATCATTGATTGGTCTTGCGGGTCAATTGCCCCATCAACTTCACCAACTTTTGGTTCTCCATTGTGTTCGGCAAAAAGAAAAGACCCAAGGCGCTTATAGCCTGTTTTCTTTAAAATCCAACCTGACACTACCGTAACTTTTGGTTCTGCCAATACAGACAACATAAAGTCACCCTGAGCAGTTCTACCGCACAACATCATGTTTTTGTATGGTGCTGGATGTAACAAGTATTTTTTTTGGTCATAGCCAATGTATTCTTTGATCGCACCAGTTACATCAAACCATTGCATCTGCGTTGGGTCAAGATCAGCAACAGACACCAACCTAATCATTTCTTTAATCAGTGGTGTCATTTTTTGTTCCTAATTTGCATAAACCGCACATACACTCTACAGGCTCCTGCGCTGGCTGGGGTGGTGTGGTGTAGAGGGGGACAATTTTTGCAAACGGTGCTTGTTGTGCGGCATTTATAGTTCTTGCTGATGCCTCGGCACTTCTTAAAGAATCGTAGGTGCTATAAAACTGCCATCCCATTGGCGCACTTAAAGGCGTATCAGCACCAACCCATAATTGCCACGCCACAGGCTCCTGCGCTGGCCGTGCCAGGGCTTCACGCAGTTCGTCCAAGGTCAGGCTATGCTGCCTCACCGCTTCTTTGTACGCGGCCCTCCAGTCGGTTTCCTGCGCTGGCTGTGCTAGGGCTTCTTTGATGGCGGTGATGGCTTGTTTGAGTGTTTCCAACGCTTTTTTTGCATCGTCATAACGGTGTCCATCTGGGTCGTTTCTGCCGTAAGCGCAGCCAGCCATATCAAGGTCACCCGAAACAGATTTTCTTGAACGCATCAGCGCCTCAAGCGCCAGCTTCAATGCTTCGTCTTTGGACATGGGTTCCTTGTACAGCCCCAGCTCTTCTGTGACCTCCACCAGCTTGTCTAGTGCAGCCTCTCGCTTACTGTCATATCCTGCCATCACTATCCCCTAAAAAAAAAAGATACATAACTAGGTCACTACAACCTAGCACCTACCCCATCCTCTCCCCCCTCTAGCCCCTCTGCCGGATGGTGAGCAAAACCTAGCCCTCCCAAGGGGTTAACCAGGTTTGCCTTCAATGCCGGACGGAGCCGCACATACCCGCCAGACGTTCGGTCACAGGCTCTGGCTTCGCCACCTGTTGCGCTCTCTCAGACCTTTCCCACAGTAGCGCGTGTCCTCCAGTCCTGCCGTATGGGTCACCGACAACTGGACGGATGTAGCCGCACAAACAAAAAAGCCGTTACTGCTGCACTGGGTCGAACCCCCTATCAAGGGGCCAATGCATGAGTAACGGCTTTCAACTGTTGTGTTCGACTACAACAGGGACCACTGTATCACAGGTTCATAAAAGGGTCAACACCGCTGCAGCAAAGCCCAGCACAAAGGCGCAGGCGAGGAGCCAGAACATCTCTGAGTCGGTCATCTCGGTGTCCTCATCAGTCCCTCGATCAGCCCAGTCTCGCCGGTGGCTTTGTCCAGTAGGCGCATAGCNTCCTGTATCTCGGGCGGCTGGTTCTTCATGGGCATGACCTTGTCAGTCCCCTCATAGCGGTTGCTGTACCAACCCACAAACCGGCGCAGCAGCTCGATCATCTCAGGGGCGCAGACCATCATTCGCGCGTAGGCAAATGAGTCTTCAGGCGTGATGGTTGCGCGAGCTGGAAAGTTGGCAATGGTGGTGCTGTTAACGCCTGGGCGCTTTACGGTGATGCTTATGGGGTTGGTCTTCCAGGTGTCGTGTTTGACCAGTCGCCAGATTTCGGGGTTGTTCATGCTATGTACTCCGGTGGGGTGATTGCCCAGATGATTGCACTGCGGCGCGTGGGCAGAATACGGGTGCGTCCAGTGTCCATGATGAGGCCAGCGCGAGTCAGCTCTGACCGGCGGGTGCGGTAGGTGCTGCGGGTGCTCTTAAAGTGAGCCAGCATCTCTTCGTCCGTAAACCCGTCGCTACCCTGTGCGTAAGCGTAGGCGTAGACCGCTTGTTGGAGTTCGGGCAACAAGCCTAATATGGCCTGGGCTGCTGCGCGTGAGGTCTCAGGGTCGCCCCTGCGGTATAGGACGTAGCCTCCCGCGGTCATGTTGCCACCTCCACCACACGGTAATCGTTGGGGTCGTAGTCGGGCATTTCATCCAATAAATTAGCAATGCCAATCAGTGCGTGGGCGTGGGTGGGGAACGTTGTGGGCTGGTCGTCATCCGTCCACACGTTTTCCCAGTCGTGCCCGATGCGGGTCTCCACAATGTAATGGGTCATGGTGTCACTCCTACAGGTTAAAAAACAAGACAATGGCAAGGGCCAAGCCGATAGCGCAGGCGAGGGCCACGTCCGCGAGGGGGCGAGGGCGAGGCAGGGGTTTATAGTGCTCACGCATGGTCTATTCCCAAGCTCCACTCGGCAAATTCGACATCTCCCATCAGCCACCAGCCGACAATGTCGGTATTTGGCATCTTTCCGTAAACATGGACATCACCTGTGCGGGTAATGCGGTAGCATCGCGCGCCATATTTTGCGCGGAGGGCTTGGCGTAAGGGGGTGTAGTTTTGGCGCATGATTAGCCTTTAGGGTTAGGGTTAGGATTAGCTCGCTGCAACGCTAGCGCGAGAGCGCGAGCCGCTGCGTCAATATTGGCCTGCGCGACAGCGCGAGCCAGCTCAGGATTAGCCCGTATCAGGGCAATTTCATCAGGTGTCATATGGTGCAGCACCCACAGCATGGGGCGTCTTCACAGCGTCCGCGAGCGTTACGATAATGCGTGGTGGGTCCGTGGTCCCCAATAAACGTGATCGTATCCACGCGCTGCGCGTGCCAAGCTTTGCGCGTAGTGGTGCAGTAGCGTATAGGGTCCCCAATCCGGATCCGAGCGCCGGTGTCAGCGTCACGCCCGGGATATCGGGCCGTCATAGTTTTAATCATAGTGCTATCTCCAGTAAAACAGTATGCATTACGCTGCGAGCTTGATATCGATTTTGCGATACCGCGTGCCATGGGCGGGAAACCCGACAATGGTTTTNCGCTGTCTCTGGCACAGCTGGCACGTCGCGCANCTCACGTTATCGCGCTGTGTCGCTGGGCAGACAACGACAGGTCTACCCTTAGGGGTTGTCGTGTTAGAGGTCTGCGTTGATGGTAGGACGACGACGACAGGCCCAGCGTCGAGGTCTGCGAGGTGGTCTGCGTCGCGCAGATCATTAGCGCTTAGGTTTACCGTAAAACCCCAGTGGTTAGCGTGCCGGATCCATGTAATGCTATCGGGATCCCGGTGGTGACTGTAGGTAAACCCACGCTTACCGGTATTTGCTGCAACTAGCTCTCCAAGCTTTACAGGGTCCACAGTACCATTTTTTACCGGTAAGTCACCGGCTTGGTTGTGACGCCACAATTGTGCATCGGGCAGCGCTGCAATTGTCGCGCAAAATGTCGCCCAGTCAGTACCACGTTTACCGGCACTTACTGCGCTCCAATGCAAAGCAAGAGGTCCACTGTCTGCGTAGCACTCTGAGCGCATTTTGCAATTGCTAGGGCAGCTGTCGCGCTCAGTGGTGCTTACCGGTATCGGGCCGGTCTTAGCATTAGCGCTTTTGAGAGTTAAATGTACATGCATAGTTGGGATTTCCCATTGTTACCGGCACAATTGCCGCCACTGACTAGCACGCTAGTCAGTAGCTGCCACTGTACTTACATTCGCAGCAAAGCAGCCAATAGCTGCCCAAAGCATACGCAAAATGCAAGCACAAATGCCAGGGGTATGCCGTATTCGCAAAGTGTTTTCATAGTGGAACCTCCATTTTGTCTAGATCACCTATTGATCTAGTACTACTATGATAACGTGCTAATCGGCTATCGGTTGACATGATCGCAAAATATCTATGCGGATTTTGCATAGTCAGAAACATCCGTAGCATGTAGTAAGATCTAGTCTGTAAGACTTAGACAATGTAGTGTGTGTTATGTAGTAGTCTGTAGGCCGGCTCGCAGCTTATAGGGTAGGGCGCTGTAGGTCACACTCCCCGCTCACCCGCCACTAGGGGCTACTGGGTCTACCCGCTACCCTTAATCTACCCGCTACACGCTACCCGCACGCTACCCGCTAGGCTCGAGCCGCTTGGCTAGGTCGCTAGGTCGTGCGCTACCCGCTAGGCGCGTGACTCGGGCGTTGCAATGGGCAGCTGGCTCTGTGAAGTGTGACCCCCACTTCTTGCCCACCCCAAAAAAAATATTGTGTTTCCTCTAGATGTGCTAATATTCAGATATTGGTACAGAAGGGGATAGGTGATGATGACGATAAACTTAGAGAAGAGTGTTCCTATGCCGGTGTTGCGTAAGGTGTACAAGTACCCTTATGAGACTATGGATGTGGGAGACTCCTTCACGGTTCCTGTTGCGGACAGGGCCAGGGTGTTGAACGCTAACTACAGGGCGTCTAAGACGCTGGGCATCAAGCTACAGGCTAAGACGCAGGGTGATGTTGTACGGGTATGGAGAACAGAATGAACATCGAACTAGAGATTGACCACGATACGCTGGCTATCGACTTCATAGACCAGTTGACCATGCACTCTTTGCGAGACATCATCCGTCTCATGACGGAAAGCGCGGTAGACCATGCTGAAGACTTGGAATACAACACCAAGGTGAAAGAGGCTGCCCAAACACTCTTGGACTACATGGGCTTGCCCAACGTGGACTGAATATGTCAGACCGCATCATTCTTGAGATGGCAGAAGCAAGGATGTTGGTGGCGAGTTACTTTGCTGCCAAAAGGACTCACGGGCCTGTGCAGGCTAACCGGTTCCTTGAAAAACAACTCAAAAAGCTAGAGAAGCTCTACGGCAAAGGAAGTGATGTGCGACTGAAGAAGAATATGCGGCAGATCACCGACGAAGAGCTTTATGAAGTTTGACCTGGACAAGTTCTACAAGTTCTGCGCCCAGCTCAAGATTGAGTCTAAAGAGGATGGCCTCATNCCNATGGCGAAGCCTCTGGGGACGCAGACGTATGTGATGAACGAAATAGCAAAAGGGCTGGACGATGACATCCACTTCTTTGTCATTCTGAAAGGACGTCAACTTGGAATTACAACTATCTCGCTGGCTCTTGATCTCTACTGGCAATTCACCCACCCTGGGTGGCAAGGTACATTGGTGGCAGATACAGAGGAAAACCGAGACATGTTCAGATCGACTCTGGGTATGTACATGGAAGGATTGCCCAAAGAGTACAAGATTCCACTGGTTGCCCATAATCGGAATCAGATGGTACTCAAGAACCGAAGTCGAATCTTCTATCAAATCGCTGGAAACAAGTCTCGTCTGGGGCAGGGTAAGGCTATCACTTACTTGCACGGCACAGAGACAGCCTCTTGGGGAAATGAAGAAGGTCTAGCGTCCCTGATTGCATCCTTGGCAGAAAAGAACCCTGAGCGTCTGTACATGTTTGAGAGTACGGCGCAGGGGTTCAACATGTTCCACGACATGTACAAGACCGCCAAGTTTGCCAAAACCCAGAAGGCTATCTTCTGCGGCTGGTGGCGCAATGAGTATTACTCAGTAGAAGCTGACACCGCCATGTACAAGGTGTACTGGGACGGCAAGCTGACCGGCGAGGAAAAAGACTGGGTCAAGGACATCAAGAAACTCTACGGTGTGGAGATCAACTCCCGCCAGATGGCCTGGTGGCGCTGGAAGATGGCAGAGGGTATCAAGGACGAATCCCTGATGTACCAAGAGTTCCCGCCTACCGAGGACTATGCCTTTGTGATGACCGGAACCAGTTTCTTCTCCAACAGCCGTTGCACGGACGCTGCCAAGGTTGCGAAGAAGAAAGTGCCGGACTGCTACCGATATGCTTTCGGGCAGAACTTCCAGGACACTCAGGTGCTGAAGTCTTCTGAGAGACTGGGGACTCTGAAGATATGGGAAGAGCCTATTGACAACGCCTACTACGTCATTGGGGCTGACCCTGCGTACGGCAGTTCAGACTGGGCAGACAGGTTCTGCATACAGGTGTACCGCTGCTACGCTGACGGGCTAGATCAGGTTGCGGAGTTTGCTACCAGCGAGATGAACACTTACCAGTTTGCGTGGGTGATAGCGCACCTTGCTGGGGCGTACAAGAACTCCACCATGAACCTTGAGGTCAACGGGCCAGGACAAGCCGTCATTGCCGAACTCAAGAACTTGCGGCGGCTGGCAACGGCAACGCCAGGCAATATCGGGCGGGACTTGCGGGATGTGCTGGGTAGCATGACCAACTACATCTGGCGCAAGCTGGACAACATGGGCGGTCTGTCCAACAGCATCGGGTTCATGACTACGCACCAAACAAAGGAACGCATGATGAACTACATGAAGGACTTCTTTGAGCGCCAGATGATGAACGTCTACAGCATGGAGTTGCTGGAAGAGATGAAGACTATCGTGCGTGAGGACGGGTTTCTGGGCGCACCAGGCCGCAGCAAGGATGACAGGGTTATCGCTTCTGCGCTGGCGGTGGTTGCGTGGGCAGAACAGGTTCAGCCTCGCCTGATAACCAACTACATCACCCGCGAGAAGCAGGCCAAGGATGCGGAAACCTCGGACCAAGACCTCTATGTGGGCAAGGTAGCCGCCAATTACCTCCAGCGTATAGGGCTACGGGCATGACGCTGACCAAGAAAGAGTTGCTGCGGCAGATCAAGAAGTTCCTGCAAGACCCTGAAAGGGGCATTTCTAATGACATGTTTGCCGAACTGTGCGGTATCAACAAGGATCACATGCGGGATGTCTTCCTCTACCAGACCGAACCCCTGACCGAAACGGTGCAAATCCGGGTTAACAGGGGGTATGACGCTTGGAAAAAGGGGCTGGTGAGGACTATGCAGCGCCGCAACCAGACAAGATTTGTGGATTACAGGCCCGAGCCAAAGCCCAATATTGCCCCCAGCATGGGGCTAAAGTTGGTGGGTGGACAGTTAAAGCTGCGTGTTGGTATGGTCAACCGGCACGATTACAGTGAATATGACCTCAATGGGGATTGAAAATGGGTGTANTNAAGGATTACAAGTGTCTTGGCACANGGNTNTTTTGAAGCATGGGAGCCNCGCTGCCCCAAAGGTTGCGACGGTGAGGCCATCCGAGTGGCATTCTTGCAACCAGTGGGTCTGCGGTCTGATAACACCAAACATGCGGACTCGACCATGCAGGGATTGGCCCAAGACTTTGGCATGAGCGACATCAAGAGCGTCCGAGAGGGCGAGGCGCAGCCTGCACGGTTCCAGCAGCAGCCTCAGAACCCCTATGCCGTCCAGTGGGGCAACCCAAGTCAGATCAGCGGCTACGACACCCGTCCTATTGCGGATGAATCGGTTAACGGTCTACAATTAGCGCAGGCTACCGGCAGGATTAGACCCCTGGCCCCTAGTATTGTTCAGCGGGATCACGAAAACTTGAGCATCACACCACCGAGCAGCACATGATTATTCCAAAGTCACCAGATGCGCGTGAAGCGTTTTATGTAGACCTCATGCAGAAGTGTCTGGTGTCTGTGGATGAGCGCAAGACGCAGTACGACAAACTCCGGTGCTACTTTTTGTTTGGTAGCTCACCAGATGATCCTCCTGCGTTGTTCAACAAGATTGCCCCGCACATTGACCAACTAAATTCGTTTCTGTATTCCTCAGAGACAACACGGTTCTCGATCAACATGGGCGCGTCAGTCGAGAAGACTGAACACACCAAGATTCCGGTGCTGACCCGTGCGCTGAACGACGAATGGTTGAATAGCAATACTGACCAGGTATTCTCCACCGCCATCAATTGGTCGTTGGTTTATAACTCCACGTTTGTGAAGGTGGTGGTTGGCAAGGGCGGCAGCATTCACCCGTATGTGATCGAGCCTGGCACTATCGGTGTGCTGCGGGAAGACCGCCCTTACACCGACAGGCAAGAAGCCCTGTGCCACAAATACTATATGACCAAGTCGGAGTTGTACACACGGCTGTACAACCATCCGAAACGGGAAAGTATTCTCAAGCGCGTCTTTGAAGGCCCCAAGCCAAAAGACGAAACGCCCAACGCCATGAACCGGCTGGCGTTCTCTCAGACACAACCCAACGTCACTGGTAACGTCAACCTCTCGCTGGAGAGCATGAGCCGCTACCAGGCGCAAGTTGGCGAGAGCGTGATTGAGATGGTGGAGATGTGGGTATGGGATGATGAGACATCTGACTACCAAGTGGTCACGATGGCAAACCCTTATGTGGTGATCTATGACCGCAGCGGTGAGTCCATGTTCATCAAGGGNGAATGTCCTTTTGTGCAGATCTCGCCCAACCCGCTGTACGATTATTTCTGGGGTCAGAGCGAAGTNGANAAACTGATTTACTTGCAAGAGTTGCGTACCAAGCGCGTCGGCGAGATTTCTATGTTGCTTGCAAAACAAGTNAACCCGCCGAAAGCGTTTTCTGGTTTTATGGGAATCACAGATGAAAAAGCATTTGCCCTTAACTCCCCCAGCTCNTTCATTCTGTCTGACACGCCTGGTGGCAAAGTTGAAGAACTTGCCCCCAAAATGCCGGAAGANTTATTCAAAGAGATTGCCGAGATAGATGCCATGTTNGCAGAGGCCAGCGGCATCTCTAGCGTGTTGCAAGGCCGTGGCGAGACAGGCGTTCGCTCTGCCGGACACGCAAGCCAGCTTGCCCGTTTGGGTTCCAGCCGCGCCAAAAAACGCGCACTCATCATTGAGGACTCGCTGGAAAAACTCGCAACGCTGTATCTCAAGATCATGCAAGCGTATGACGATACTCGCTACCTTGATGAGAACAACGTACCGTTCATTGCTGAACAATTCACCGGAGACTTTGTGGTTAAGGTGGACGCGCACAGCAATAGCCCAATCTTTATGGAAGACAGTCGTGACCTGGCTTTCAAACTGTTTGAGGCAAAAGTCATTGACAGAAAACGTCTGATTGACTTGGTGGATCCTCCTATGAAACAATTGCTCAAAGACGATCTTGAGAAGTTGGAAAAGAAGGAAGCGGAGCAGGCGGCAAAGCAGCCACCAGCGCCAGCCCAAGCGCCTAAACAACCGAAAGGACAGTGATGGCAGACGAAACAAGTACAGTCAGAGGGGTGAGTAACCCCAACAATGCGGCGCGTTATACTGGAGACAAGAGTATTGCGCGAAGCGAAAAAGTAAGTTATAACCGCAGCAATGTGGGCGGCACTCAGAAAAGAACTGATGGTCGTTCTACAAAGCGACAGTGAATTCGGGGAACCGGATAGGGTATGGCTGCATTCCCTTTTAAATGTGGCCGCTGTTAGGAGTACCGTCATGGCACGCAAAGCACGCAAAGGTATGCGTAAATC
>Ga0007863_1000163_pt1 | contig 10641 bp, 15 predicted proteins | sample CryBogCBH10Sep07_FD_54996 | JGI IMG/M metagenome (GOLD analysis project Ga0007863, IMG submission 54996) | Freshwater microbial communities from Crystal Bog, Wisconsin, USA - CBH10Sep07 | ecosystem: Environmental > Aquatic > Freshwater > Lake | place: Crystal Bog, Wisconsin, USA | collected... | reverse complement strand
CGCCGTAGTCGCTCCCGTACCGCCTGCTGCAATTGCAAGTGTGGATTGTAGGCTTGTGGCTGTTGCCGCATTACCGCCAATTGAGAGGCTGGTTGCTGTACCTGTGAGTCCTGTACCCGCGCCGATGTGATTAGACGCTGTGACTGAGCCGTTGACAGTAAGCGCTCCCCCAGTTGTGATGACGCCGGGTAGGTATGTGTTTTGTGTGTAGAAGTTCGTGCCGTCTGTCCAGATTGTGGCTGTTTGTCCGGCAGGTATGGCGATCCCGGTACCCGCTGGTGTTGTGTTGCCAAGGACTGTACTTGCATAAAACGTAGCTGTCCAACTGGTCTGGTTGTTCACCACATAAAGCTTAGACGCCGCAGTGGGGGTAAAGATATTGAACGCCGTTGAAACTGTACCTGTCTGAAGTACAAGGGCTGCACCCTGGGCTTGATCTGGCGCACCATATAAATAGGTAAGTGGCTGCGCGTTTGAGTTCACAGTTACGACCTGTACCCCGGCAATGGCGTTCTCAATGATACCGCCCAAGTTTGTATTGGTTGTATTGCCCCATGTACCCGCTTGGTCGCCGGGACCCATTAACTGGATGCGTAGGTCTGGTGAGTATGTACTTGACATGATTTGTCCTTATTGTGTGTCGTCTATGAATGTCCAGCCGGGGGTGTTGGTGTCTACAATGTCTTGCCAAACAATAGTAGGTGTTGCTCCAACGGGAGATGTTGCGGTCGTCGTGTTGATCAGTTGTCCTGCAATTGGCGCCAAGCCGAACATGAAATCGCCCGGGATTCCCCAGCCTGTAATTGTAACGGTTACCCCGCCCCACTGTGCGTTTTGCGTGTCATCTATGGTGTTCCAGCCACCTGTAGTATTTGAGTCCGCACTGATAATCGCCTCAGTGATCGCCTCTTGGAACTGGGTTGTAATAGACTCTGTCTCAGCGGAGGTGAGCGACTCGGTGATGTTGAACGGGAATACAAACGGAGAAAGTTGGCTGTCCCCTGAAGTCAGTGCTTCAACTGGCGCAAAGAAATAAGCTGACCCAATTGTCTCTTGATCTGCGCTTGTTACGGCCTCCACAATACCGAAGTAGAAAACGTCTTGCTCTGAGTCTGTATTGTCAGATGTCAGCGCTTCTGTAATGGCTTCCAGAAACTGTGCTGTAAACACCTGCGCATCAGCAGGGTTTAGGTTTTCTTGGATGGACTCTAAGAACGCACTGACCTGAGTGCTGGAGTCGGCGATTGTTGTGGCTTCGGTCCTNGTCAGGTTGAACTGGGCGGCTATAGACTCTGTCTCGGCACTTNTTAGGGCTTCGNTGAGCGATGTTAAGAACTGCGCTGTAATGGTCGGTGTGTCTGCAGAAGTCCAGGCTTCAGTGATTGAGTCTAGATATGCAGATGTTTGAGTGCTTGAGTCCGCCTGAGAGATACCCTCGACTATGCCCTCGTAGAAGACATCGACTTCGGAATCGGTATTGTTAGACGTTAAAACCTCCGTGATGGAGGTCAGGAAAGCTGCAGTATCGACGTAGTTGTCGCCTAGTCCCGAGTCTTCAGTAATGGATAGGGGATAGTAATTCCCGCCAAGCGCAGCGAAGGGTGACTGAGCAAAAGCGGAAATTCCATACATGATTAGCTTGCTGTGGTTTCAGCAGGTGGTGTGTTATTGGCGGCGGGCTGTTGTGCCTGCACTTCCTTATTNACCAACTCTACGATTTGGAATACCTCTTGGAACGGCTTTGTCCCAATGTAAGACATGATTGCGTTAAGGGTTTGTACGGATAGTTTTACTTCTTGCATTTGTTTTCCTTAAGAGGTTTGGTTAAGTTCAATGTATCGCAGTAATACCACGACCACGGAAATTATAATGCCCACAAACATCTGATGAATCGGGGTCAACGGAAAGACAAACAGAAAACCCTGCATCACGGATAGCACCGCAATAAACAATGCCCAAAGAACGTGCTTGTCTTTTAAAAGAGTTAAGATCATATGCCTACCTTGGCTTTAAGTGCGGCTATTTCTGTTGCTTGGGCTGTTACAAGAGCGTTTAAGTCTTTAATAGCATTTACTAAGTGATAAGTCACATTTTCAATGTTAATACCCATTACACCTGTCGATTCTGTTTTTACACAATCAGGAAGTATGTCTTGTAATTCTTGAGCAATAAATCCAATTTGAGTTCCTGTTATTGGAATTGCGTCAGTTGGTTTTAATGTGGGATCAACTTCTTCTGGCAATCTATATTCAAAATTACGAACAACTAATTGAGATACTTTATTCAAGCCATCTGTATTTGTAACAATATTCTTTTTGAGACGTTGATCAGAAGTTGTTGACCACGATGCAGAATTGTTACCTTGATAAGTTCCACCAAAATTGTTATTTAAAAATCCAGTATTAGAACCTTTACCAGTAGAAGTCCCAGTTCCTATTACTAATTCATTTGTGTCTGTTGCGCCAGATGGTTGTGTATTGTAACCAACACAAAGTATATTAGAACCCGTTGTAGTATTACTTCCTGCCCCTTGGCCAATCAGTGTATTTTGGTTTGCGCCTCCTGCAATTAAATTTCCTGCGTAATCACCTACACAAGTATTATTACTTCCTGTTAAATAAGATGCCCCTCCATTTGAACGGCTAGAAATAAAAGTATTATAAGAACCCGTTGTAACAATAGCACCTGCATTTCCACCTATGCAAGTATTATATTGACCTGTTGTTATATTTGATCCTGCGCTATACCCAAGAGCAGTATTGTAAGTACCTGTTGTAAAACTTGTAAGTGCAGATATACCAACAGCTGTATTGTTAGTTCCTGAAGTAGAGCCGTTAACGCCTTGACCTGCAAAAGAACCAATGAATACACCATTACCTGTCGTGTACTGACCTGCCGCTTGTCCTACTGCCGTAAAGTTAGAAGATGTAGTTGAATACCCTGCTAAATTACCAATACAAGTAACATAACCTGAGCCAGTATTGCTATATCCTGCTTGGTATCCTAAATAGGTATTTCCAGTAGCGTTATTGTTGTACCCTGCTTGATAGCCTACTGCGGTGTTATTGGTTGCAGTATTGCTATTTAATGCCTGATAACCCAACGAGGTCGTATATGGCGAAGCCGATTGGTTTAATCCTGTAAACGCAGTAGACTGTGTTGTTGAGTCACTAAACGTAATTGATGGGGATGATCCCCCAATGACTGTGGTCATATTAAGCTCCTAATATTGCAGAAATTTCTGCTTGCGTTAAACCAAGCGCAGTTAGCTTGGCAAGTGCGGATGCTTTAGCGTTTGCTTGAGCTTCTTGTTCTGCGGTATATGCGTTTTGTAATTCTGTTAATTTTGCCTCTACTGTTGCAGGAACAATTGTTACTTCAGCACCGTTTTGGTCTAAGCAAGTTAAAGAATTAACGTCATTACCATAAATAACTGTTACGTTTGAATATACGCTTCTTACTGCATCATGTAAATTTGGTTGCATTATCTAATCTCCATTGCGGTCATTGTTGATGTTTGTGAATCATTATTCCAATTAATGTTTCCACTTGAACCATTTCTACATATTTGCAATGTGTATGTAGTTGGAGAAGTTGTCGAAGGAGAATCTAAATACATAAAAGCAGAATTTGACCCGCCATTAGCACTACTAACATATCCAGATATATGATCAAAACCAACAATAACAGTTGCTCCTCTTAGTATTTGTTGAAATGCAAAAATTCCAGTAGCTCCACCACTAAACACACCCATTAAGTTTGTAAATATAAGAATCTTGCTAGTAGAAAATTGAGGAGTAATTGTTACTGCTAAACCAGTATTTGCGAAAGTTGTTGTTGAATTACTACCAGTTGATGAATAAGTAGATTGAATAACCTGCACAACACTCCCTGTCGGCATACTTGCCGCAGTAAGCTGATTAGCAAACGTAACTACCTGACTATTATTTATAGTCATTGCTGTAGTCGCTGTACCGCCTGATGTGGTCGTTTGTAAAAGTAGCGTTCCATCGCTTCCTGCTGTCTGAACGATCCCCGTTATACCACTTGATGCACCGTTGTCGGCCTTGATAATGTTACTGGACATATTATGCTCCTACCTTTGCTTCGAGAGCTGTTACTTTTGCTGTTAATGCTTGAATACTTGCAATCATAAGTGGTATTAGTTCTGTATAACGTACTGATAAATATTCTGTTTGGTCATTTAACTCATCGGCATTTACAAGTTTAGCTTGGTCAATTGCTTCAGGAACAACAATTTGTACGCTTTGGGCTATAACACCAACACAAGGTTTATTTGTTGTATCGGATTTCCAGGTAAACTTTACTGGCTGAAGTTGTGCAATATCTGATAATGGATTTGCATAAGTTCCAGTTACATTTTTTAATCTTGAGTCAGAATATGAAGACCAAGAATTTCCGCCATCTGCTATTGTTACTCCAACACTACTTCCATTAACAAAATAATAAGTGTTTGCACTACTTACAGCTTCATACCAAAATTTTGAACCTGCATTTGTGTTTTGCAATTCAACTAAATTTTGTTGAGCTAGTGAAACCGTAAGTGGAAATCCAGGACTTGTTGCTCCAGAACCAATCCCTAAATAACCACCATTAGTTAGTGTCATTGCTGTGGTAAGAGATACAGAGCCACCCGCAGTACCAGAAGTTGAACATACACTCCAAGAATGCCCGCCACCACTTTGTGCATAATTTGATGCGTAGCCACCAGTATTTAAATATAAAGTAGAAGAAGCAGATGAATAATAATTGTGGGCTAATATTGTTGAACCAGTACCATAAGTATTAGTTCCTAAAGAAGCATAAGTTCCTATTTGGGTAGTATATTTATTATAAGTAGAACCCCAAGCACTAGGAGTAACTCCTAATCCTAAGTTACCGCTACCATCAACCCGCATCTTTTCTGTGCCATTTGTATAAGTGGCAACATAAGTATTTGTTGTATTAAAAAGAATATTTTGACCGTTAACAGATGATGTATCGCCTATTGAAACTGCATTAGTATCAGCATACAAATATCCCTGTTTGCCCGATGTAGCGTTCCAAGAAATTACATCACCATTACTAGATTTTGTTACTTGCAATAAATAACTAGGACTAGCCGTACCAATACCAACCCTTTGACTTGTATCTATTGTTACCGCAGTAGTCGTACCATTAGTCTGTAGTTGAAGTACGCCAGATGTATCACCAGTATAAGAAAGCGCTGTGGTGCTCGTGGTTCCCGCTGAAATAATTGATGCCATGTTCGTTCCTTAAATAATGACCCAGCGTTGACCGCTTGCGACCGTGACGCTAACTCCAGATGCTGTTGTGATTGGACCAACTGAGAAACCGTTTGTGCCTGTTGCGATGGTATAGCTAACGCTTGCTGTCGTGTTGTTAACTTGAATAGCGCCGCCCGCTTGAGCACCACCAATACCGCCCCAGATCGTTCCGTTGTAACCTTCAAACTGAGATAACGATGTGTTATATCGCAACATTGCCGTTGCAGGTGTTCCAGGTCTTTGCGCCGTTGTACCAACTGGCAGTGTAATAGCGCTTGTTGTTGGGAACGAGGTAATACCTGTTGTTCCGTTAACTTGCATAACATCTGCACCGCCGCCCACAGCAAACCGAATCGCATTAGCAGTTGTTGTACCAATCGCCAAGTCTGCAGTTGTAGCAGTTAAATACACTGTGTTGGGGGAGCCAAAACTATTTGTACCCGGTGTGCCAGTCCATCCCGAACTGTTCATACCAAAGTCACCATAATAAGTGGTAGCAGTCGTATTGTTGTTCGAGACAATTACATCAGAAGAAGCGGCAGTACCTGTATTGGTATTTTGAATCTCCATCTGTATGTAACTATTCTGACTGGCTTGCATCGTCAAAATATGATTTACATCGGTATAGCTCAGTGTTCCGTAAGAGAACGCACCTGTTGAAGACGTGCCGGAAGTAGAGGCATTAGCCGTAACAGTTGTGAAAGCACCTGTATTTTGTGTGGTCGCGCCAACTGTGCCGTTGATGTTGATACTTGCTGTACCTGTCAGGTTTGTAACCGTACCAGAGCTTGGTGTACCCAGCGCACCATTGTATAAAACAACTGCTCCTGTCGAACCAGTATTAACTGCCAACGCTGAGGCTATGCCTGTACCAAGACCCGATACACCAGTGGAGATCGGAAGTCCTGTTGCATTGGTGAGTGTTCCAGAGCTTGGTGTGCCAAGTGGACCGCCTTGATAAACAGCATATTCAGCAGGGTAGGTACAAAATACGTTCTGTGTACCAGACGCAAAATTAACTGTAGAACCCGCGTTACTAGAAGCATAAACCGTTGTACGGCTTAGCGTATTTCCTGTATTCCAAGTACCCAGTCCCACCTCCCAGTTTGCACCGCCTTGATCAGCGATACAGTAATAAGTTGTGGTTCCATTTGTAGAGGAAAAAGCGCCACTAAAAGACTGATACCCCGTGACCGCACCAAGGAGCGTGATTGCGCCTGTGCCTGGAGAACTACAGGTTTCTAATACCCGGTCCTTGATTAAGAAAGCCATACATACCCCTTAATTAGGAAGTAGCTGTTGTAGAGTAGGTTACTGAAACCGTATCGCCCGCTGTTGTTGTTTTAGCGGTTCCAAAGTTGCCCTCTGAATACAAAACACCAGCAGTTGAGCTTTGTGTGCTTACCGCACCTGTGCCTGTCACCAAGAAACAACCATAAACTGTACCACCACTNCCTGTAATTGTATANGTAACTGCCGTAGCTGTCGAGGAAGTTACGTTAGAAGGAGTTGATCCTGTACTTGTAGAAGCCGCAAAAACCGCAGTACCACGAACTGCTGAGCCGCCNACGGTATAAGCTGTGAATTCCTTACCNCCACCCACCAGAGTTGTCATGGTATCTGTTGCGGCTGGAGATAAAGAAGCATTGGTTAAACCAAGGAATGGCCCAACTGTTGTATATGTTCCAGAAGTTCTAAGGAGTGTATCTAGCATTAACTGCTTTCCTACAGCTACCACTAGGTTGGGAAATTCTTCTTCCCATTTAATATTACCGTCTTTATCACGGCATACAACGTGATACCAACCTTCAATACCCATGCCTTCTGGGACTTTAGCGTTAGCCTGGAGCGTAGCAACTGCGTGGTCTCCAAATTTAGATAGTTCGTTAGTCATTTTGACTCCTTAAGATATGCGAATAATAGCCGCTGTGTTTGTGGCGGCAGGAAACTGAACTGTGAATGTGGCGTTAGAAGTCTTGGCTGACCCAAAGTCTAAAACACAAACGGCGGGGTTGGTTGTGCCATTGTTTAAATAAATCAAGGCACCTCTTGCACTTATAGATCCTGTCCAAACTGCGTTAGCAAAAGACACATAAGCCGTATCCCCGCTGGATCCTGTTGTTGGAAGCTGATTGACCACAAGCAACTGACCACCTGCTGCATAACTGCCACCATTTGTCTCACCCGCGTTGGTGTAAGACTGTGTGGTTTGGTTCAGGGTTGCGGAGTTGGTGTAGAGCGCAATGTAGAAGTTGCCGGACGTGAAGTTGTACACCCCGTTCATCATTCCGGTCTTAAATACATCACAAGCCCAGTTGCCAGTAAATGCCATGTTATGTTACCTTCTGACGATACTGACCAGAACGATAGGCATCTTGGCGCTCCAGTCCGTCGCCCAAACGTTTTGCTTCCATAAGCGCTTCTTTGTACTTGTCGTTGTACAACGCAATAATGTCCGCTTCGCCCTTCATGAACGTGTAAGCCTCGACCAAAGAACCATACAACAATACAGAATCATAATTGTCTCCAAGCCAAGTTGTGCCTGTGGAGTTAGACACGGCGGTGACAGAAGCTGTAAAGTTAGAACCGCCTGTACCAATATAAGTACCAGATGCGCTAATTACATCATTAACAGAATACAACGCTCCACCTGTTGTTGGTGTAATACCTGTGACGATACCGCCCGCAACCGTGATGGTTGCAGTAGCTGAATTCCCATTACCACCTGTGATGGGTACATCGTAATATGTACCGTTGGTGTACCCAGACCCACCGTTGGTGAGTGTCAAAGCGGTGATTGCGCCTTGGATAATTGTGGGTGGATAGTAATAATAGTGCAGCTCTACAGCGTACGACTGATCTGGTGTTGGTCCAAGAAGAAAGCTCAGTTCGGCAACATTGCCGTACTGGGGACCAAAGAGTGCGTAATACTGGGGCTGCTGATAGAAAGAAGAATTAGTACTGGCAAACGCTTCACGGATGAAGTTGACATCTTTGTTAATTAAGTATGTGTAAGTGCCGTTGCTGATCACAGCAAGCGAGTACACAGACAAGAAGTCGTTGGGGCAAGACAAGTAAGAATTGCCCGCTGTCAAAGTACCAATCTTATTAGCGCGAAGACTTGGAAACTGAATCGTGTTGTAAATGCGTTGCTCAGCCTGCTCGATGAAACGGTTGATCTGCGATGTGCTAGATTCTGTCGTTCCATCAGCAAGGTATACAGTCGGAAATTGATTTTCCGTGTATGACTGAATTGCAGTTACAAGTTCAGTATAGGTCACGCCATTGGTCCCCTAGCGATTCTGCCTTTAGTGGCTGCACCGTTACCACGTGTCTCAATACCTGTGGACTCAACTTTATCGTTGTGCCCAATAGATACGCCACCATTTAAAGGTGTCCAGTTCTTACGTGTTGGCATCTCAACTGAGAACCCAATGTCTTTTTCTTCCAGCGCTTTACCGCCAGAAGTATGGGGAGCTGCGTAAGTAGATGCAGGACCTACTTCTTTGCCGCCCTTTTTCATGCTAAATTTAGCCATTACTTGCCCCTTTGGTTGTTGGCACGTGCCATATTGCGACCAACTGCGCGCATGGCTTGACCTGTAACTCCGCCCTTTTTAAGCTTAGTCAAGTTTGTTTTTTTGTTCTCATGCAACTGTTTGTCGTGCATGCCAAAAGCCTTTTTGATCAGCTTTTTATCTTCTTTAATATCGTCGTGCTTCATGATCAACTCCTACGTTGTAGCGATTGTAACTTGCCCTATTGATACGGTCAAAGCCAAATTGTTTGGCGTAAGTCCTGCATCATCTAAACTTGCACCACCCACAGGGTTCCACCCCCATTGAATGATACGACTACCACCTTCATTCTCACCGTTTTGTAAGATACTGGAACTGCTTCCCTGTTGCACTTGCAAACCACTAAGTCCAGACGTAATGTAAGTCGTATCAGGTCTTGGATCCCTCACGCCTTGTGGATCGTCAACTGGGTACATACCGAGCTGCAACTGAGGCTGATCTGGGTCCCAACACTGTGGACAAACTCTAAGATCGTACGTCTTTGTCTTTATGACCTCTTTCTTAAGTTCTTTTAACTTAAACTGAAAGCCGCACCGATCACACTCGGCAATCGAGTTCTTGCCGGATGAAAACCGATTAGCCATTTAAATACCACCACCTATAAACATCTGCCTTGGCACCAAGCGCAGGGCAGCCTTTTCGTGATCTTCGTAAGCGGCAAGTTCCCAGAACTCATCGTACTGTTGCTTCAGTATAGGCAAACGCTGCATACCGTCTGGCACTTTAAGCGCCACATAATAAGCAAGCCCGGCTGCCATACAAGGAATAAATCTGAACGGTACATCCATGACGTTGTTGCCGTACTGAGATGCGTCTTGCGTTCTACGCATGCGCCAGTAGACAAACTGGTACGTTTGTACACCGTCTGGAGTAGGCCATACTGTTACGGCAGGTAAATTAGGAACGTTGACAACTGAGCCAACAGGGAAATTAGCAGCCGTTGTACCGTTTTGTCCTCTAAAACAATTACCTAGGGTATTCCCTGATATGTAGTTGTAATAGATTGTTTCGGTCACGCCATTAGACACGAGGTTTACAAACCCGGCAGTTGCCAAATTTGCAGTCGATGTCAGCGTAATAGTTGTATCTGTTGTGCCCACCGCACTTGCAACTGTGAATCCAGTTGGATAGATTTGACCGTTAAGACGTTGTACCCAAACTTGAATGGGGCGACCTTGTGTCAATTTGTTAGGTAGCGTTGCGTATGTGTCAACGCTAATACGTGTAATCGTTAAGTCCGCTTGAGTGGACGTATTGTTAGGGTTTGTTCTAATTACATGAGACAATAGGTCAACCGTGTCGGTTGGTAGCGCATAGGTATTCAGCCCTTGTTGAAAGGTAATTGTCCCTTGCTCCATTGTCCACATGTTAATACCGCGGTTTGCCCAGTCTGCAAACAGCAAATTAAGAGACCTGCGGGCAGTCCGCAGGTCATAGCCAGAACGCATTTCATATCCCGCACGCTCATACGCTTCTTCGCACAACTCTGTGAGATTAAGATTAAATGACGCCGTACCGGACGTCATCGAGTTGAGCGTGGAGATTGTCATTCTTATTTGCTCGCTTTAGCATCTACCACAACTGTTTCTTCAACCACTGGAGCAGATTCCACAGAAGCTGGAGCAGGTGTATCGACTGGAGCAGCAACCACAGGGACGGGAACAGAATCAACTGGAGTAGGATTGACATGTGATTCCAAGTGGTTAATCAGTTCTTGCAACTTCTCATTAACTTTGTTGCCTCTAGACACTTGGTTAATAACGTGTTGTTGAAGTT
>Ga0007863_1000150_pt1 | contig 11018 bp, 14 predicted proteins | sample CryBogCBH10Sep07_FD_54996 | JGI IMG/M metagenome (GOLD analysis project Ga0007863, IMG submission 54996) | Freshwater microbial communities from Crystal Bog, Wisconsin, USA - CBH10Sep07 | ecosystem: Environmental > Aquatic > Freshwater > Lake | place: Crystal Bog, Wisconsin, USA | collected... | reverse complement strand
GTACTGTACAGTCTTACTTAGTTATCCTTCTATTGGTTAGGTATGTATAGTTATACAAGGTTATCTAAGTATCTTAAGTTATCTATGTATCCTGCGCGCGGTTATCTGATTCGGTTCGTTTGTGTCAACTGTCAAAAAAACCCACTTCCAGCAGGAGGCCAGAAGTGGGCCAGTCACCGTTATCTAAACGCTCTGACGGGAGGATTGCCAGAACACGGGTAAGCTAGAGCGTTTTTGCATCCTGTGCAAGTCTTTTTTCGTGACGCTTGACCCCGTAAATTACCGTCGAATGAGTCGTGTGCATCAAATGGCCAATCTGAGAATAACCCAAATTTAGTTCCTTCTTAGCCCGATAGAACAGTTCCTGCCTCACCTTCACAACGTTCTGCTTAAGTGTTTGGCTTTTAACAATTTCGGGGTCTAGCCCATGCATTTCTGCGACTTCACGCAACATGCTTGTGAACTTTTGGCATGGCAATCTAACCGCCAGCAATGAAGGCGGACGGGTATCTTGAACCAATGGATGCGGCAAATTGACGCGCTGATGCGGAACAACGCCGGTTGGCCCGGCAACGCCACCAAGCCGTTTTTTGACGGCTAAGTATTTTGCTCTTAGTTCATCAACAGTTTGCGGCTCTCGTTCCATGCCTCGACCCCTTCTCCGACAGCGTAAACAGTTACGATCATTGGGGCGCTATGCTCCGACCATTCGGCGGCAAGAGCATGGCATTCTGAATCGTCATCAACTATTTTGCTTTTTACGAGAAGGTCACTCGTAGACTTTAGTAGGTTGTCTAAGTCCCGACGCCTTTTGTCGGGTTTAACTGCTGATATGTGAATTACATACGGCCCGTTGATTTGGTACTTCGTTTGCGCTTTGACCATCCAGCCCGCTTCATCCAGCCAAGCCACGTACTCCGGCGACTTGTACATGCGGCCACCTTTGCCGATTTTCCACAGCCTATTTGTGCTTGGTGCCAAAGGTAGCTCTAAACGTATGATCATGCTTCAAACAAAAAGTTTAACAATGAAAGCTCATTGTTCGTGGCGGTACAAATCCGAACCATCAGAGATAGCGAAGGCGTTTGAAGCCCGCGTTCAATCCGAGAAATGGACGACGCAGTTGATTTAACTTTGACGGCCAAATCATACAAAGTGACTTTGTTTTTCTTACGCCATTGACGTAGTGGATGGTTACTCATTAGGCACGATCCGCGGTCTTTCCTTGTTTGAAACTAAAGGGGGAACTACAAGTTGGCGGCCCATAGACACGTTGGTTTGAGCGCGAACTTCCCTATTATTGTATGTCCAACATTCACCCGTATCGTCTTGAAAAACCACCCATAGTAAATCAAACTCCGCCCCATAATCGATGAGAACGTGAGCCAATCCTTTACCCTTTGGGGTGATGACTGGCATAGGCGGATCAAGTTGTAGCATAATTCCCTCTTGACTTAGTTTGCATCATACGTAAATCATGCGCCTATCGGACGCAACGACCGATACAAAACCTGAACAGATTTCTCACAAAGGATGCAAATGTCTAGCAAATATGACATCNACATGCTTAAGCGAACGATTGAATTACTGCTTGAGCGTTACCCCGAATTGAAGTCAGACGAAGAGCTTAGGGCAGACATGCTCGAAGGGGCTACAGATTTCCGCGAGACGATGGATCGGCTATTACGCCGCACCCAAGACAGCATTTACTTAGCCAATGCTTGCCAAAGTGCTGAACGTGACATACACGACCGCCGCAAGCGATTTGAAAAGCGTGTTGAGTTCGGACGTGAATTGATGAAGCGCCTGATGGAAGCTGCCGATATTCGCAAGCTGGAGTTTCCAACAGGAACCCTATCTTTGATGAACAGTGCGCCACAAGTGGTGATTCTGAACGAACACGAAATACCCGACGACTTTATGCGAATCAAAAAAGAACCCAACAAAGTGCTGCTGAAAGAAATGCTGGAGAAAATGGATGTGCGTGGCGCTACCCTATCAAACGGCGGAACTTCCCTCGTCATCAGGGGAGCGTAAAGTTATGAGTGCCAAGATTGCCACGGCTCTGCATAACGTAATGGCTAAGGTCAGCTACGTTCAAAAGGGCAGCGAAAACAAGTTTCATGGCTACAAGTATGTTTCCGAAGCTGATTTGCTTGAGAAGCTACGTCCAGCCCTGATTGAAGAAGGTCTTATTCTTATCCCATCCGTTGACATGGTTCGTCCGCTTGATGAGCATGGCAACACAGTAGTGGATATGAAGTACGAGATCGTACACAAAGATGGCGATATTTGGCCCCATACAATCCGCATTTCTGGTTGCGGCAATGATCGCGCCAAGAATGGTGCGGTTGGCGATAAAGGGCTTTACAAGGCTATTACAGGGGCAAATAAGTACTTCCTATTTAAGCTCTTCCAAATTGAGACGGGTGATGATCCTGAGCGGGATGTTGCGCCAGTAGTGGCAGAAGTGGCCGCACCAACGACCCAATTGACGGGGCCGTGGGAGAATTATACTAAAGACCTATACACCTATATGAAGGTTTTCCAGATGGCGATTGAACTTTGCCAGTCTGTGAAAGAGGTTCAGGCTTATTGGAAGCAGGAACTAAAAGAAAACTTCCCCAAGATGGAATTGGAGAAGGACGGAGAAGATTACGAAGCTCTGCGCCAATTGTGTGCAGACCGCGTAAAAGAACTTAACGCAGCCAAACAGGAGAAATGAAATGGCTTACGAAGAACGCGATAACAGCGGAACCATCTTTAAGAACAGCTACAAGAAAACCGATGCCCAACCAGACTACACGGGCAAAGGCATGATTGGCGGCGTCGAAGGCCGGTTTAGCATGTGGATTAAACAGGGAGCTAAGGGGCCGTTCATGTCTCTTGCTTTTACGCCTAATGAAGAAACGGGCCAAAGTGCGCCAGCCCCGAAAGCGACTTCCTCACAGAGCAAGCCAATGACGAAAGCACCAGTGAAGAGCGAGGCGTCTGATGATGAAGAAGACTTCGATTTTGTCCCCTTTTGATACAACAACCGAATATATTGTGCTTTCTTATCGCACAGATAAGCATGGCCATGTGCGGAAAACCAAACTAGGCCGTGCCTTTAATGGACGAAAAGAAGGTACAATTAACATCAACTTTGAGGCATCCCCTCTCCCCAACCAAGACGGTGAGTGCTGGGTGTCTTTAGTTCCTTTCGATCCAAACTTTGGTGAGCAATACGAATGACCCAGTTTATAACCGATACCATGATGGAAGATGCGCTTCACTTTTTGTCTACGCATAGTGGATTAGGGGCGCAAGCCAGAGCGGATCGGTTTAAGGCTGAGCATGCACGTAAGAGGATCAGGGCTAACCTGATCCTCACTTCCAACGAGAAAACGTCTGCGATGAAAGAAGCGTGGGCAGAACAACATGAACTGTATGAACAGGCTATCAACGATGAGGCTGATGCCATTCGCAACGACGAGTATTTTCGTTCAGAACGCAATCGGGCAGACGCCATCATTGAAGCTTGGAGATCAGAACAAGCAAACCAACGAGCAGGAAACACATTCAAATGACAATCTCTGTAACGCTAACAGATGACGACCGAAATATATGCCGCCTTCTAGGAAATATGCGAACCCTTGTGGCGCGTGGTAACAATGTCAAAGACGCCAAGATGGGCAATCTATCTGGCGCTGTTATTGATGAGGATGGCGTTATAGCCGAATATGCCTTCTGCAAATATTTTAACATTTTCTTTGACCCCTCAGTTTATCCAAGAAGCGGAAGTGTTGATTGTACGTACAAAGGTCAACGTATTGACATTAAATCTACCCGCAACCAAGGCGGCAGACTTCTTTCTACTCTGAAGAAAAATGACGAAGTAGATGTATACGTGCTGGCTATCATTGACGGCTACAATGTGATTTTTCCGGGCTGGGCATATGCCAAAGACCTGCATCATGATGACAATATTTGTGACTTGGGACACGGCAAGGGATACGCTTTAACCCAAGATCAATTGAAGCCGTGGAAAAAATCATGATTGAAGATATGGGTACGACCGCTAGAGGTTCCCTATCCGGCAAACGAAAGTTAGCGATATGGGAACGCGAAGGCGGCAAATGCATGCTGTGCCATGTCAAACTAATGACAGGTCAGTTCATATACGAGCATGTCCGCGCACTTGAGTTAGGCGGAACTGATACGGACGATAACATCCGTTTGACGTGCAAACCATGCGCTAAAGAGAAAACAAAAAAGGATCACCAGATGACAGCTAAAGCCAAACGAACCAAGCAAGTTCACTTAGGGTTAAAACAGTCGCGTTCGCCGCTTCCATATGGTAAGACTTCCAAGTGGAAACGAAAGCTAGATGGCAGTGTTGTCCCGCGCTGAGCGTGATGAAGCTATCGACTTTAATAACTGTCGCATGTCTAACAGTTGGATGCCAGACTGCCGGACATACTTCAGAATCGCCCCTGCACGATATGATTCGCGCGGCAGCGGTTTCGCATGACGTTGACCCTAGAATAGCCCTTGCGCTGGTTGATGTTGAGAGTGGCTTTAAGCCTACAGCCTCTAAGGACGGCAATTATGGTCTAATGCAACTTAGGTACGGAACAGCCGTATCAATGGGCTACACGGGTTCCCTAGCCGGTTTAATGGTACCTGAAACGAACATCGAGTATGGCATGCGGTACTTGCAGTATTGCTTCAACAAGTACAACGATACCGTTCTAATGCTCGGCTGTTATAACGGCAGCATGTCCATCAAAAACAAGTACCCTAAGCGTGTGCTGAAAGCGTCTAGCAGATATTAAGCCGCTACGCTCTTGGCCACCTTAAGGGCTTGCACAATGGCATCGTCCGGCATGGACAACATTTGCTCAGTGTGATTGGCAAGGAGCTTCTGATTGCGCATCGTCTCATTGATGAGTTGATCAGACTTCTTGTCGATTACCGATCCGCCAGACTTGCGGCCCTCTCGTTCAGGGTTGCCGTGATTAACCGCCAAATACCGGCTCAGCCCTTTTTCAAACTGATCCAAAGTATCACGTACTTCGGCATCGTTTTTAGCGGCCCTTAAAAGGATGTCGGTATACTTAGGGTCATTTGATAAGGCCATGCCAAGAATAGCGCTGGTTTTAGCTTTATTCCCCGCACTAGTAATTCCTGCACCCAAAGCGCCAGCCGACAAAGCTGCTCCAGTAGCAGCTAATGCCATAGGATCGGCACCATACTTGACGATGTTGGGTAGTGCTTCAACAAGCTTCGGCAGATATGCACCAGCCGCTGTTGATAGCCCCAAACTCCCAGCCCCGATTGCTATGTTTTTAGGCGACACTAACGGCGCTGACGGTGGCTTACCAATTTCCTTTGACAACGCCATAATACGGTTAAGCCGCATGGACGAATCGATCTGATTGAACGCATCTTCACCGATAACGCTCTTCAAACGATCCATTGTCACAGAATCATTGTTAGCAAAGATTTTTGCCGCCTTTACCGGATTTTCCTTAATATCCGCCGCTACACCCTCGCCAAATAGCTTTTTTTCATCAGGATTGTAGGTATTGTTAAAATGATAAAGAGTGCTTCCAACTTCCTTAGGATCGGCATTCTTATTCGAAACGAGGTCAAGGAAAGACATTCCCTCGTCATGCGCATTATTGCCTCGAATAAATTTACCAGCACCATCCAAAGCCGTGCCATACTCTGGCACTTGGTTGCGAAGAAAGTCCGTTAAGGTTCTTGCATCCTCTTGCGTTGAACGAGAAGCGGTTCTTGCACCCTTATTGAACTGCTCGGAACTTACGTCTCCCAAACCGCGCTTAAAGTGATCCCAGAACGAAAGGTCTGGCGTGACGCCCTCCCGTAAATCCAAGTTACCGTTCTGGTCCTTGATAAACGGGTTTTGAATAGGGGCAAAACCTTCCTTTGCCGCTTCTTTCTTCGATTCATTTAAAGCGTAATCTAATGCTTGTTTGCCTTCATTGGTGTTGACCATAGCCTTTAGCTGGTCGTTCCAAATGGCTTTGGCTTCTGGCGCAGCGTAGGCGGCGTCATAAGCTGGCTTATTGACACTACGGGCTAAATCGTCAGCTTCTTTTCTGGCCTTGAACGCATCGATTGGTTTACCAAAAGCAGTATCAACCTGCGCACCAACGCGAGATGATTCGTCTGCCAACCGCTGTTGAAGGGAGTCGTTGATCTGTTGGATACGCTGATCGGTCGGAAGACTTTGTCCTGCTTGTGCGATTAAGGGTTTTGCACCTTGGATATCGGCAATAGTTACAGGCTCACCACGCTCCTTGGCAGCGGCATATTCCTCAACCGTAAGACCCTGCCCCTTGCTGGTTGTCGGCACATTAGCAGCGGCAGACGCGATGTCTTTAGCAACGGCCTGTTCAGGATTCCATAACTTGGACGCCCAATTATAAACAGCCTTTGGAGCCTGAACAGCTTTGCCAACTACAGTCGCCACTGGAACACCGGCGGCACCCGCTGCCGCACCTACGCCAATCCTTTTAGCTGCATCTTCAGCAGTTTCACCGGGCGTTGTTTGTTGAGCGGCTGAAGATCCACCGTAAATAGCTTGCTCAAGCATGCGGCCAGCGTAGCCCGCACCCTTCTCAATATAGGGCAAGGTTTTGGACGCAGCCGCTTCAATACCCAACTCCGGTGCCGCATAGATAGACGGAATTGCTTCTGCGGTTCCTTGGATTAGGCTGGATGCTACGGGTGCCGCTGCATGCTTGGCAATGTCACGGGCGCGGCTTTGAGCGAGTAAGTCGGCCTGACGCTCCTCAAAAGTTGCGCCTTTTCCCTGCCCAAGGGCAGCTTCACCTGCGGTAACTGCACGACGATATGGCTCTCCAACTAATGGTAAGCCATATGCGCTTGGAACATATGAAGTCCAAGGATGCTCAGAAACTTCTTTTTCCGCTTCCGGCACTTTAGACTGAACTTTTTGTTCAAACTTTTGTACTTCCGTAGGAGGTTCAGGAGCTTGATAAATGCCTGAAACAGAAGACAAGCTTAATGGCGCAGCGGCACTAGGCTGCTGGTCAGAAGGCTTTTGTGATTGGCTACTTAAATCCGATAGATTTAAAGGAGTTGCCGAATTATTGTCGCCAGCCATTTACTGCCCCGTTGCAAGTTTGAAGGCATTCTTACCATAAATCTTGTCAAACTGAGCCTGACCAGCAGACAAATCTTTACCCTTATTGTCGCTTGCCCATTGACGGATTTCGCTCAAATGAGTTGGATCAATAGAGTTCACAATAGCCCTGTTGGCATATTGTTCTGGTGGGTTCAATTTAGTGAACAGATCGTTTGCACCCTCTAAATGGCCAAATTTGGCTTTGTAGCTATCATAAAAGGCATTGCGATCTTGTTCGTACTGAGCCGCCTGACGAAGTGCTTCCGTAATACGGTGGAAACCAAGTGGCGTATTTGCCGCACCCGGATTGGCCGTAATAGCTTGCTGAACGATAAAGCCGGGTTCACGGCCCATAGACTTAGACAAAGCAAAACCAAGACGTTTATTGTCTTTGGCAAGTTCTTCTAACGCGGCAACGTCTGTTGGATCAAATATTGGCTTGCCACCAATAATCGATGCCATAGTGTTAACGCCAACGGCAAAATTAGTTCTTTCGTCAATATGCTGGCCGGGAGCTAAAAGACCGGTTTTGCTGACATCGTTGAAACCGCGATCCATGTTATCCAAGGTATAAAGCGTATCAAATGCACCTTGTGATTTGGCATCTTGATCGGCCTTAATCTTTTCCGCAGAAGCTTGTGCCTTTTCCATCGCACCCGGAACTAATGCAAGGTTAGTTGAACCCGGATAACTATAATTATCGGGGACAGTAGTCACAGGCTTCCACTCAGTTTTTTGCTCCGGCGTGGCAACGGAAGGAGCATTCACATTTGGTTGGGTTGCAACGGCAGGAGTAGTTACGGGCGCTTTTGTTGCGCCGACCGTGCTGGCCGGTTCTTGTGTTTTTGCTGGAAGCCCAACTTTACTAGGAATTGAGGTCGGATCAATATTCCCTAATGGCTGCATTTTCTCGTCCGTAATCTGAACGGGAGGATGCATTGGATTATTCGCATCGGAAACAATATAGCCAACGCCCGGAATCCAAGTTTTTTGGTACATAGCACCTGCCGCCGTTTTAGCGCGTTGCAATGCTTCAATAGCGTCGGCTTGTGATTTGGCAATATCTGCGGGAGTTTTTTGAGCTTCTAAGCCCACGCGCTGCTTTTCAATGTCGCGCTGTTCTTGCGTCATTTCCAATTCGCGCTGCTTGTTCGCATAAGCACGGTCGTTAGCCCTCGCATTGTAATAAGCGCCAAGGCCCGCTGTGGCACCTTCGCCTACGCCTACACCGAAAAATGGGGAACGGCTGCTGAGCATGCCTAAGCCCGCCGCTAACATGCCCATGCGAGCATTATCGGAGAGGTCTAAGCCGGTAGCCTTCTCAATAACAGATTGTCCTTTAGATGGCAGAATGTTGCCCAAAGAAAAAGAAGAACCGCTTGATGGCACTGAGCTTGGTGCGGTCTGGTCCGGCGTGTCATCCGAAGATGGCTGTACCGTTTGCCCGTCCTTGTAAGCACCACGTCCCGCGACACCGCCCGCAGCATAATTTAGGCCCAAAGAATATGTGCCTTGGCTTTCACCAATTGCCGTACCCGGTGTAGTCGGTGCTGGGTTTAGAATGCTTTGAACTGAACCAATGTTAGCTTTCATATTAGCGCGTTGATCACTGGACATGCCCTGCAACTGCTTGGCTACATCCATCATTGTGCCTTCTTCCAAAGGAGCAGGTGCATTTGGAATATTAGTTTTACCGCCCAACTTGCCTTCAGAGATTAAGGACACCAATGGCATCAAATCTTTCAACGACAAAGGAGTAGTTCCCGTGCCGCCTAAAGGTTGGCTTGTATACGGAATATCAGACACCGAACCAGCAGTCGCAAAATGCGCACGGCCTAAGCCTTCATGCACTGCGCCGCCCATCCAATCGGGAACGCCGCCATCGGCAAAATGACCCCGCTTCGCAGCCTTGTTTACCGCAGTTTCGTAATCAACCGAACGCATGCCCTGACCGTCTTTATGCACGGCTTCTGGTGTATGCTTCTCAACTTCCTGCGCACTAAGGCCAAGCATAGTGCGGCCATCGTTCTTATAGTTAAACTTGTAAATGTTCTGGCCATCAAAGGTCTTACCGACCGGTTCCATATTTTCCTTCAGGCGTTCGTCGGAACCCCAAGGAATAGAACCAAGGGTCATTAAGCCACCAAGAAGCTGTGAACCAACATTGGGGCCGGGCTGAGACGTAAGTGACGTGCCGCCGGATTGACCACCAATGCCAAGCAACAAGTTGCCAAGGAACTGCGTTGTTTCGAATGGATATGCTTGTGCTGCTTGGAACTGCTGCTGATTCGCGCTATCCACAGCTTGCTGATATGCTTGCTGTTGCGCACCAGCACTCATCATCGCCTGACCGCCCTGCATCGCGGCATTTTGTGCAGCAGTACCAAATCCAGCTAAAGTTTGCCCCGCCGCCATACGACGCGCTTGATCAGCATTGAACTGCTGTTCAGCTTGATTAAAGCCGCCCTGATAAATGCCCGACATCGTTTGACCCGTGGCAAGCCCTTGCTGACGAGCTAGTTCAGACTGCGCAACTTGAGAACGGTCGCCGCCATACGCACCACGAGCAATGTCGCTGCCCAACACTTGCTGTTGCTGCTGAGCGTTTGTCTCGTTTAAGTTAGCCATAGTCGCATTTGCAACACTGCCAATGTACGGAGACATGTATTGGTTAAGTGCTTCCTGACCAAACGGATTCGCGCCTTGTTGTTCGTAAGCAGTGCCAGCTTGAATGTAAGGTTGAGCAAGATTGGCGGACGCATTAATCTGACCAATGCCAGCCTGTTGTTCAGGCGTCATAGGGGCGACCATTTGTCCGCCGTACTGTTGAAATGGCGTCGAGGCTACGTTTTTGGCTTGATTAGTCAAATAATCATAGTTAGCCTGAACGCCCGCAGGTGGCGAAAAAGTTGAACTTGTAGTAGTTGATCCTTTAGAACCACACACGGGCCGTCTCCTAGCTATGCAATCATTTCAGCCTCGTCAGGCTGTCCGGTTTTTGCCCCGTAGATGAAAAACGCTCCGGCAGGTACGCCAAAATGCTTTTCATATAGTTCTACTTTAGCATTTGTTCTCTGATTTGACAAAACCCCAATCATTAGAGGCAAATCAAGTCCATCTGCCGCTTTTTTGGCAAATTCAATCATAGTATGAACGCGGGAAACAGTTGCGTTCCTAAACTCGGGTTTAACAAAGACCGACATTTCTTCAAGAAAAGGCGTATCCGAATACCAGTTTGTAGCCACACGAAGAAGAATCATTGCTTCTAGGTTATTTTTTTTACCTACAACCCCAATGATGCCTAAGTGCTTATACAATAGGGGGCGAATCATGTCCCTAACTTTGTTTTCGTTAAGATTGAACATGCCAATCTCACCGTGGATCATCCGAGCGAGAGCCATAATGCCCTCTTCGTCATCCGGCTGGGCAGTTCTAACCAAAGGCTCCGTTGTAACTTTCTCAAACTTAGGCATGCGCTTACGTGCGCTTTTGGAAAGTCTTAGACGTTGCTTTTTGAACATAGATTCCATCTTTAATCCTTTACGGGTGCGGGTAGTTTTTGAAGCGTTTTAATATGCTTCTTCCGCAATTTTAGAACGTATTGGTCCAAAATACGATGACCCTTGTTCAAGTCACCATCCCCGATTCCCGCTACGGCACTAGGGGGAATAACATACTCTCCACCAGCAGCAACAATAGGAACAGGCTTGCCGTGTTCTGCAAATCTAGGATCATGATATTTACGTACCCACTCATCAATGTTTTTGAACCCATTAAGCGTGTTGCCCTCGCCAAGATAAGCGACTTCTTCGGCAGGAATAACATAAGCACCTGCTGGAACGTGCATAGGAAGATGGTC
>Ga0007863_1000144_pt1 | contig 11294 bp, 9 predicted proteins | sample CryBogCBH10Sep07_FD_54996 | JGI IMG/M metagenome (GOLD analysis project Ga0007863, IMG submission 54996) | Freshwater microbial communities from Crystal Bog, Wisconsin, USA - CBH10Sep07 | ecosystem: Environmental > Aquatic > Freshwater > Lake | place: Crystal Bog, Wisconsin, USA | collected... | reverse complement strand
ATTATTTTAATTTTGAATTATCATGGATGTTAAAAAGCAAAGATTTTTGTAATGGTGTAAATCTTTGTTTTGAATTTTTAAATCTTCCAACAATGAATACACAAGTAATTGAAAAAATTTATAAAAAATGGCAATTACAAGATACAATATCTCGTAAAAAAAGTAAGTAATGGCACTCTCCCCAAGATTCGAACTTGGAACTGAAGTTTCGTAGACTTCGGTGATATCCATTTCACTAAGAGAGTGTAATTTGGCAGACCGTGAGGGATTTGAACCCCCGACAAAAGGATTAAGAGTCCCCTACTCTACCAACTGAGTTAACGGTCCATGTATTGGTGCTGCTGACTGTACTCGAAACAGTTTGAGCCACCTTATGAGAGTGGTGCGATAGCCGCTACCGCCCCAGCAGCATTATTGGTTGGCATGGTTGGAATTGAACCAACGACTCCAGTCTTATCAGGACTGTACTCTACCTCTGAGTTACACGCCAGTAAAATTGGTGCTCCCTATGGGATTCGAACCCATGATCTGCGCCGTGAAAGGGCGTTATCCTTGACCGCTAGACGAAGGGAGCATAATTGGAGCAAGGGCTTGGGAATCGAACCCAACTTATTTTTTAGTTAGAGCAAACCATACTCAATACCCCAGCATTAAATTGTGTTGGCGACTCCAAGGGGGATCGAACCCCTATCCCCTGATAGACAGTCAAGGATAATAGCCATTATAAGATGGAGCCGTATCGTGGTGCAAAGTCTTGGGATCGAACCAAGTTTGCTGGATTTTCAGTCCAGTGCAATGACCACATTTGCTAACTTTGCATTAAAATTGCCCTACAAAAATAATATTTGTAGGGCATAAGTTGGAGGGGAAGATGGGATTCGAACCCACATAAAAAGGTTTTGCAGACCTTGGCGTAACCATTCCGCGCACACTTCCCCAATTATAGTGCATCAACAAACTGACGTAGCAGAGTGTGATGATAACCATCGTGCCAGAACTGTGGCATATAATCCCACGTATCATACCAGTATGCTTGGCTCTCAAGATGACAACCAATGATACCTACATTACCTTGGCGAATAGCCATAGCATCGCCGTTAGCATAGGTAGCAACAGTCTCAAACTTGCGCTTGTTGCCAACCAATGCACAACCATCATAGAAATACATAGCTTCCTTGTCACCACGCCAATCTACTTCTACAACAGTACCGTATGGACGAGCCGTACAAGCCTGTGGGCGACGAATATACTGCACAGCATCCACACCATCAAGAAGGTTGAAGTAGTGGCTGCCAGCCCAGTATGCGCCCATGCAGATACCAAGATACTTACCACCATCAGCGATGAAGTCTTGGATCATTTCTACCTTGTCGCCAAGCAGATAATCAAATGACATGCTGTCACCGATACCGCCAGGAAAGGCTACAATGTCAGCCTCGCCCAAGATAGCGCCAAAGTCATCATTGACACGAAAGGTCTCAACATCATAACCGCCGCTCAATGCGGCAATTATGCCGTTGGAAGAGTCACGGGAGCATTGCGGATGATGGGAAAATAAGGCTATTTTACGCATACAAATCTCCTGAAACTGCTTATATTACTAATATATCACAGTTTTTATGGCTGTCAAGTGTTATTTTTTTGACAAAATTGCCAATTTTTTGACACAAAAACTCAATTTTTTGACAGTTTTTGGTACTGATCGTACCAAAATTTAGAGGCTGTCCGCAACTCGTGGTTGCTTTCCCTGATATGTTCTAATAGGGTTTTTGCCAAAGTTTCCTGTTGAGACCGCCAATTTTGGTCATTTTCTTCCGCTATTTTCTCAATAATTGACTGCACCATATCAATATATGGGCAGGTATCTTCGGGAATATGCGGTTTTACAATGGCTCTTGGTGCTCTTGTCATATTACTAATATATCACCTTTTTAAGTTTTGTCAAGAGAAAAATGGCACGAGTACAAGGATTTGAACCCTGACGGACGGTTTTGGAGACCGTAATGCTACCATTACATCATACTCGCACATTAAATTTTGCCTTGCTGAAACCACCTGCATCCATTTGGAGCCAGTACTAGTCAAGGGCTACTCTTATGCTTGGGGAGTAGCGTCCCGTAGATATAAAAAAACCCCCGAAACTTTCGCTTCGGGGGCTAAGTGCATACTATGATGTGCATATCACATCAAGGCACACGCCCCCACCACCCAGAAACCTTCTGGCATGCGGCAAATGATATAATCGTTATGTTTAGGCGTGTTAGTCATGTTTGCTCTCAATTTGTAGTTCTATTTATACACGATAAAAAATATTTGTCAAGAATTATTTTATGCTTGACCAAACTTTTTTTGTTTCTGCCTTTTGTGCAGCAGTTAATGGAACGTAATCTAATTCTTCTGCCATCTTGTCATTAGCATAGCCATATTCAAAGAACTTGATTGCTTCCTTAGATGCAGTTGCATCATCAGGTGACTTATACATTACGATATAAGAAGTAGCAACCATTGGCCAAGTAGTCTGGAATGCTTTTAGGCTTGGAGCAACTGCCTTACCATCACTGCCAATCATATTTGCAGTAGTAAGATCATTTTGCTTAGCATATGCATATTCTACATAACCAATTGAACCATTGGTTTGTTGAACATTTGCTGCAACACCAGCATTGCCATTAGCACCAATAGCACTGCCTACCCATTCAACTGTTTGACCAAATCCAAATGTCTTCTTCCAATCGCCATTTGCTTCTGCAAGGAAACGTGTGAAGTTCCAAGTTGTGCCACTGCCATCACTGCGACGAATCTTGATAATTGGAAGGTCTGGTAATGTGACACCAGGATTGATAGCTGCAATTTCTTTATCATTCCAACGCTTGATCTTTTCCATATAGATTTTGGCAAGGATGTCAGTTGAAAGAACTAGCTTACCGCTTGCAACTTCTTTTAGATTAACAACTGGAACAATACCACCAACAATCATTGGGAATTGAACTTGACCTTTCTTTTCTAGGTCTTCTGGCTTTACTGGAATATCAGTTGCGCCAAATGTAACTGTCTTGGCTTCAATCTGCTTGATACCTGCACCACTACCGATTGATTGGTAGTTTAAGGTATTGCCTGAACTCTTCTTATAAGCATCTGCCCATTTTGCGTAGATTGGATATGGGAAGGTAGCGCCTGCACCTGTAATTTCAGCAGCCATTGCTGCTGTACCAATAATCGTTGCTGCTGCAACTGCGAGTAGTCTGGTTAGCATATGATTTCTCCTTCTATTATGCCAACCTAATTTATCACAGTAATATTACAGAATTATGACAAATTAAAGATTACGAAAATCTTCATCTTCTTGTTGTTTTTGTTCTGCTAACATAGTATCTGATGTGCTATGATGCCAAGACTGTATTGATTTTTCAATATCAGCACTACATTTTACTTGTCTGCCGCATTCTTCACATTCAGTTCTATATTGATTCCATGTTTTACTTGAAAATCCGCTGTAAGATTTATTAACCTCAACTTCGGTTTTTACTGTAAATTTATGGAAACATTGATTCCAAGTACAAACAACTTGCATTGTTTTTGGGTCAATAAATTTAACATCATCTTTCTTTTTATAAAACTTGAATTTACTTTTTGCCATTGTTATTCCCATTCAAACAAATTGCTATCTAATCGTTGCTCTGGTGGATCAATACGATCTTCTGCGATATTGATATATTGCGGATTAAGTTCAATTAAAGTTGCATTGCGCCCAAGTTTATTTGCCACCAATCCTGTTGTTCCACTGCCACCAAATGGATCAAGTACCATACCATCCTTTGGGCAACCTGCTAAAATACAAGGTTCAATAAGTTCAGTGGGGAATGTAGCAAAATGCGCACCTTTATATGGTTTAGTATTCACTGTCCATACACTGCGCTTTAATCTTGTGCCGTCATCTACAAACGTATTGCCAATATCACCACGTCCTGTGCCTTCTTGATCACTGGCACCAAATTGTCTTGGAGAACCACCGCTTTTTGCAGTAGGTTCTTTGATTGCTTCATAATCAAAATAATAATCTTTTGACTTGCTCAACAAGAAAATATACTCGTGTGCTTTGGTGCAACGGTCTTTCATACTTTCTGGCATTGGATTTGGTTTATGCCAAATAATATCCTGACGCAGATACCAACCATCGGCACGTAGCGCAAATGCTAACATCCACGGAATACCTATCAGGTCTTTGCTTTTTAATCCTGCTAACTTGTTATTGCGACTTGGGCTATGTGTAGGCAAGTCTTGGTTTGTTTTAGCAACACTTTGTTTAACAAATGCTGTGCCACTACGATAATTGTAATAAGAGTCGCCAATATTAACCCATAGTGTTCCATCATCACGCAGCACACGTTTTACACCACGAAATACCTCAACCAACTGTTGGATATATTCTTCTGGCGTTTCTTCTAGCCCAATTTGATAATCTTCACTAGTAGCACCGCACTTTTGGCAAGTTCCTTTGTAATAAAAGGTGTTGCCTGTTTGATCACGATCTGCTCTTTCTCCACCGTGCGCAGCAACTTTTTCGATATGGTCACAATTTGGATCGCCACCTGACCATACGGCAGTTTTGTAGTTACGGAGGCCATAGTAAGGGGGTGATGTGACGCACATATTGATACTTTTTTCAGGCAGTGTGGTTAGAACTTGGCGGCAATCGCCATTTAAGATTTGGACAGTCATACTTTTTCCTTACAATAATCAAGTATAATTATAACAATGCAGCAATCATAAGTCAAGATAAATATTTGTATAGATTCGGGGAATCATAAATGTCAGTTCTTTTAAGAAAAGGTGCGTATGCAGTAGCAAATGCACAAACAATCACCACAGGTAGTTCAAGTAATGCAACAGCAGCTTTCAGTAGCGTAGCAAGTATATTGCGTGTTACTACTAATGCAGATACCTATATTGCTTGGGGTGTTAATCCTACTGCATATAACACTGGAAATTGTATGCTAATCGTAGGTGGCGGTGTTGAATTTATCGCTGTAAATGGTGGTGATAAAGTAGCAGCAATTCAAAGCACTACAAGTGGTCTTTGCAACGTTCTTGAATTAAAGAGCCAGTAATGCCTGGTCTTCATAAGGGCTTGCTACGCCCACATAGCACAAGTGCAACTACTACTGCTCAAACCAATGGCGTAATTGCTGTTGCTAATGGCAGTAGTTTGCGCAGTGCTACTGTAAAAAAGAGTGACTTCAAAAGCGGTATGCCAACCAACGGTATGAAGATTACCGTTGCTGGTGGAACTGGCACTATTAGCGGTGTTTCCACAAGTGGCGCAAATTATGTCATTACATATAGTGGCGGCAATGCCTTTACTGGTGGTTTAGGAAATCCATATACNGTTTATCGTAGTTAAACTAAATATATTAAACAGGATTTACCTATGGACGCCACCGAATTTTTAAGAAAGTTAATTGATGCCNTTGCTCATATTCAGCAACCAGCAGATACAGTTCAACCTAATCATGCTCAACTAACTGTTGTAGCACAGCCTCAGAGTGATTTTCNAGAAGATTCCAACAATGAATACACAAGTAATTGAAAAAATTTATAAAAAATGGCAATTACAAGATACAATATCTCGTAAAAAAAGTAAGTAATGGCACTCTCCCCAAGATTCGAACTTGGAACTGAAGTTTCGTAGACTTCGGTGATATCCATTTCACTAAGAGAGTGTAATTTGGCAGACCGTGAGGGATTTGAACCCCCGACAAAAGGATTAAGAGTCCCCTACTCTACCAACTGAGTTAACGGTCCATGTATTGGTGCTGCTGACTGTACTCGAAACAGTTTGAGCCACCTTATGAGAGTGGTGCGATAGCCGCTACCGCCCCAGCAGCATTATTGGTTGGCATGGTTGGAATTGAACCAACGACTCCAGTCTTATCAGGACTGTACTCTACCTCTGAGTTACACGCCAGTAAAATTGGTGCTCCCTATGGGATTCGAACCCATGATCTGCGCCGTGAAAGGGCGTTATCCTTGACCGCTAGACGAAGGGAGCATAATTGGAGCAAGGGCTTGGGAATCGAACCCAACTTATTTTTTAGTTAGAGCAAACCATACTCAATACCCCAGCATTAAATTGTGTTGGCGACTCCAAGGGGGATCGAACCCCTATCCCCTGATAGACAGTCAAGGATAATAGCCATTATAAGATGGAGCCGTATCGTGGTGCAAAGTCTTGGGATCGAACCAAGTTTGCTGGATTTTCAGTCCAGTGCAATGACCACATTTGCTAACTTTGCATTAAAATTGCCCTACAAAAATAATATTTGTAGGGCATAAGTTGGAGGGGAAGATGGGATTCGAACCCACATAAAAAGGTTTTGCAGACCTTGGCGTAACCATTCCGCGCACACTTCCCCAATTATAGTGCATCAACAAACTGACGTAGCAGAGTGTGATGATAACCATCGTGCCAGAACTGTGGCATATAATCCCACGTATCATACCAGTATGCTTGGCTCTCAAGATGACAACCAATGATACCTACATTACCTTGGCGAATAGCCATAGCATCGCCGTTAGCATAGGTAGCAACAGTCTCAAACTTGCGCTTGTTGCCAACCAATGCACAACCATCATAGAAATACATAGCTTCCTTGTCACCACGCCAATCTACTTCTACAACAGTACCGTATGGACGAGCCGTACAAGCCTGTGGGCGACGAATATACTGCACAGCATCCACACCATCAAGAAGGTTGAAGTAGTGGCTGCCAGCCCAGTATGCGCCCATGCAGATACCAAGATACTTACCACCATCAGCGATGAAGTCTTGGATCATTTCTACCTTGTCGCCAAGCAGATAATCAAATGACATGCTGTCACCGATACCGCCAGGAAAGGCTACAATGTCAGCCTCGCCCAAGATAGCGCCAAAGTCATCATTGACACGAAAGGTCTCAACATCATAACCGCCGCTCAATGCGGCAATTATGCCGTTGGAAGAGTCACGGGAGCATTGCGGATGATGGGAAAATAAGGCTATTTTACGCATACAAATCTCCTGAAACTGCTTATATTACTAATATATCACAGTTTTTATGGCTGTCAAGTGTTATTTTTTTGACAAAATTGCCAATTTTTTGACACAAAAACTCAATTTTTTGACAGTTTTTGGTACTGATCGTACCAAAATTTAGAGGCTGTCCGCAACTCGTGGTTGCTTTCCCTGATATGTTCTAATAGGGTTTTTGCCAAAGTTTCCTGTTGAGACCGCCAATTTTGGTCATTTTCTTCCGCTATTTTCTCAATAATTGACTGCACCATATCAATATATGGGCAGGTATCTTCGGGAATATGCGGTTTTACAATGGCTCTTGGTGCTCTTGTCATATTACTAATATATCACCTTTTTAAGTTTTGTCAAGAGAAAAATGGCACGAGTACAAGGATTTGAACCCTGACGGACGGTTTTGGAGACCGTAATGCTACCATTACATCATACTCGCACATTAAATTTTGCCTTGCTGAAACCACCTGCATCCATTTGGAGCCAGTACTAGTCAAGGGCTACTCTTATGCTTGGGGAGTAGCGTCCCGTAGATATAAAAAAACCCCCGAAACTTTCGCTTCGGGGGCTAAGTGCATACTATGATGTGCATATCACATCAAGGCACACGCCCCCACCACCCAGAAACCTTCTGGCATGCGGCAAATGATATAATCGTTATGTTTAGGCGTGTTAGTCATGTTTGCTCTCAATTTGTAGTTCTATTTATACACGATAAAAAATATTTGTCAAGAATTATTTTATGCTTGACCAAACTTTTTTTGTTTCTGCCTTTTGTGCAGCAGTTAATGGAACGTAATCTAATTCTTCTGCCATCTTGTCATTAGCATAGCCATATTCAAAGAACTTGATTGCTTCCTTAGATGCAGTTGCATCATCAGGTGACTTATACATTACGATATAAGAAGTAGCAACCATTGGCCAAGTAGTCTGGAATGCTTTTAGGCTTGGAGCAACTGCCTTACCATCACTGCCAATCATATTTGCAGTAGTAAGATCATTTTGCTTAGCATATGCATATTCTACATAACCAATTGAACCATTGGTTTGTTGAACATTTGCTGCAACACCAGCATTGCCATTAGCACCAATAGCACTGCCTACCCATTCAACTGTTTGACCAAATCCAAATGTCTTCTTCCAATCGCCATTTGCTTCTGCAAGGAAACGTGTGAAGTTCCAAGTTGTGCCACTGCCATCACTGCGACGAATCTTGATAATTGGAAGGTCTGGTAATGTGACACCAGGATTGATAGCTGCAATTTCTTTATCATTCCAACGCTTGATCTTTTCCATATAGATTTTGGCAAGGATGTCAGTTGAAAGAACTAGCTTACCGCTTGCAACTTCTTTTAGATTAACAACTGGAACAATACCACCAACAATCATTGGGAATTGAACTTGACCTTTCTTTTCTAGGTCTTCTGGCTTTACTGGAATATCAGTTGCGCCAAATGTAACTGTCTTGGCTTCAATCTGCTTGATACCTGCACCACTACCGATTGATTGGTAGTTTAAGGTATTGCCTGAACTCTTCTTATAAGCATCTGCCCATTTTGCGTAGATTGGATATGGGAAGGTAGCGCCTGCACCTGTAATTTCAGCAGCCATTGCTGCTGTACCAATAATCGTTGCTGCTGCAACTGCGAGTAGTCTGGTTAGCATATGATTTCTCCTTCTATTATGCCAACCTAATTTATCACAGTAATATTACAGAATTATGACAAATTAAAGATTACGAAAATCTTCATCTTCTTGTTGTTTTTGTTCTGCTAACATAGTATCTGATGTGCTATGATGCCAAGACTGTATTGATTTTTCAATATCAGCACTACATTTTACTTGTCTGCCGCATTCTTCACATTCAGTTCTATATTGATTCCATGTTTTACTTGAAAATCCGCTGTAAGATTTATTAACCTCAACTTCGGTTTTTACTGTAAATTTATGGAAACATTGATTCCAAGTACAAACAACTTGCATTGTTTTTGGGTCAATAAATTTAACATCATCTTTCTTTTTATAAAACTTGAATTTACTTTTTGCCATTGTTATTCCCATTCAAACAAATTGCTATCTAATCGTTGCTCTGGTGGATCAATACGATCTTCTGCGATATTGATATATTGCGGATTAAGTTCAATTAAAGTTGCATTGCGCCCAAGTTTATTTGCCACCAATCCTGTTGTTCCACTGCCACCAAATGGATCAAGTACCATACCATCCTTTGGGCAACCTGCTAAAATACAAGGTTCAATAAGTTCAGTGGGGAATGTAGCAAAATGCGCACCTTTATATGGTTTAGTATTCACTGTCCATACACTGCGCTTTAATCTTGTGCCGTCATCTACAAACGTATTGCCAATATCACCACGTCCTGTGCCTTCTTGATCACTGGCACCAAATTGTCTTGGAGAACCACCGCTTTTTGCAGTAGGTTCTTTGATTGCTTCATAATCAAAATAATAATCTTTTGACTTGCTCAACAAGAAAATATACTCGTGTGCTTTGGTGCAACGGTCTTTCATACTTTCTGGCATTGGATTTGGTTTATGCCAAATAATATCCTGACGCAGATACCAACCATCGGCACGTAGCGCAAATGCTAACATCCACGGAATACCTATCAGGTCTTTGCTTTTTAATCCTGCTAACTTGTTATTGCGACTTGGGCTATGTGTAGGCAAGTCTTGGTTTGTTTTAGCAACACTTTGTTTAACAAATGCTGTGCCACTACGATAATTGTAATAAGAGTCGCCAATATTAACCCATAGTGTTCCATCATCACGCAGCACACGTTTTACACCACGAAATACCTCAACCAACTGTTGGATATATTCTTCTGGCGTTTCTTCTAGCCCAATTTGATAATCTTCACTAGTAGCACCGCACTTTTGGCAAGTTCCTTTGTAATAAAAGGTGTTGCCTGTTTGATCACGATCTGCTCTTTCTCCACCGTGCGCAGCAACTTTTTCGATATGGTCACAATTTGGATCGCCACCTGACCATACGGCAGTTTTGTAGTTACGGAGGCCATAGTAAGGGGGTGATGTGACGCACATATTGATACTTTTTTCAGGCAGTGTGGTTAGAACTTGGCGGCAATCGCCATTTAAGATTTGGACAGTCATACTTTTTCCTTACAATAATCAAGTATAATTATAACAATGCAGCAATCATAAGTCAAGATAAATATTTGTATAGATTCGGGGAATCATAAATGTCAGTTCTTTTAAGAAAAGGTGCGTATGCAGTAGCAAATGCACAAACAATCACCACAGGTAGTTCAAGTAATGCAACAGCAGCTTTCAGTAGCGTAGCAAGTATATTGCGTGTTACTACTAATGCAGATACCTATATTGCTTGGGGTGTTAATCCTACTGCATATAACACTGGAAATTGTATGCTAATCGTAGGTGGCGGTGTTGAATTTATCGCTGTAAATGGTGGTGATAAAGTAGCAGCAATTCAAAGCACTACAAGTGGTCTTTGCAACGTTCTTGAATTAAAGAGCCAGTAATGCCTGGTCTTCATAAGGGCTTGCTACGCCCACATAGCACAAGTGCAACTACTACTGCTCAAACCAATGGCGTAATTGCTGTTGCTAATGGCAGTAGTTTGCGCAGTGCTACTGTAAAAAAGAGTGACTTCAAAAGCGGTATGCCAACCAACGGTATGAAGATTACCGTTGCTGGTGGAACTGGCACTATTAGCGGTGTTTCCACAAGTGGCGCAAATTATGTCATTACATATAGTGGCGGCAATGCCTTTACTGGTGGTTTAGGAAATCCATATACGGTTTATCGTAGTTAAACTAAATATATTAAACAGGATTTACCTATGGACGCCACCGAATTTTTAAGAAAGTTAATTGATGCCCTTGCTCATATTCAGCAACCAGCAGATACAGTTCAACCTAATCATGCTCAACTAACTGTTGTAGCACAGCCTCAGAGTGATTTTCCAGAGCGTGATCATACCAGTGATGAAACTAACGGTGTAATGGTGCCTCCACTACAACAAAAGATTGAGTTGCTAAAGAAAGTTGCTGGCGTAGATTCAATGTATGATGATAGTGCAGAAGAACAGCCAGACGATGAACTTGCTATTATCAAGCGTAATGCTGGTATACATCCTATCGTAGCACATATTGCGAGCGATGAAGAAATAGAGAGTTAAAAATTAAATGAGCCAGTTAGCCAAAATTAAGGCAGGTCGTGTTAATACCGTT
>Ga0007863_1000127_pt1 | contig 12066 bp, 17 predicted proteins | sample CryBogCBH10Sep07_FD_54996 | JGI IMG/M metagenome (GOLD analysis project Ga0007863, IMG submission 54996) | Freshwater microbial communities from Crystal Bog, Wisconsin, USA - CBH10Sep07 | ecosystem: Environmental > Aquatic > Freshwater > Lake | place: Crystal Bog, Wisconsin, USA | collected... | reverse complement strand
CTGGAGAGCCTATTACGGCTGGTATCAGCGTGCCTCGGAAGGATATGAATAGGTTTGAGGCAAACACAGAGGGTATGCGAAGAGGCATCCCAGGTAACGAGATATACAGGTGGTCTTCATTGCGTGATCCAAAGGGCAGCCAGCCTATGGATGCTATGGAGCAAGGACGCACAGGATTNTCTTGGAACCGTTGGGGTGCATACGAGCCTAACAAGGCTCCAGCATATTTTGACGAGTATAGTTCTGTATCTGCACCTAGGGTTTCAACGGATACAGGGTCTCGATCATTAAATCGGTATGACGCTAACACCGAGGGTATGCGTCTAAATAAAGCCGGAGACGATTTATACCTAGGAAGTGTCGCCAGAGGTCCTGTAAGCAAAGGGTTTGCTCCTGAGAATATGGGATTTACACCCGCAGAACTAGGTCAGGAGATTATGGCTGCTAGAGGACGCGGAATGTCCCCTCCGCCAAAAGGAGGTGGACTAGCAACTCAAACTGGCAGCATTATGCAGCCACCTAGTGGCGGTGGCGGTGGTGGCGGTCAATTGCCTCCCTACGTCCCATACGGTGAATTTACTGATGTCACAGGACATCTTTTGACAGGCCCAAGTGGTGGTGGTCGTCCTCCCATCCCTCCAGCAAATCGCAGCGGTACGGATATTGTCCCCGTTCCTAGTGGCGGAGGACGCTTTCCACGTAATATGATTACAAAGACTGCCCTGACGATGAACCAGCCTCCGGCACAACCTTCAGTTGTCGCTGAGACGCCCACAGAGGGACGCACGGTGTTGCTTCCTCCGATGGATGTTGGGTCAAGATTTAAACAAAAAACCAATCCAACAGTAAGTAAGGATCACAAAGAATATCACCACAATCGCCACAATGCCAAAAAGTCACCACCAAAAAGCACTGAAAAATACTGGGGTGACTGGCGCGATGTTGAGCCGTTTAACTCGGACCCAATCGGTAATTTTTTAGATACGCTTACAGGTGATGTTAAAGCGTCTAATAAACGCGGAAACATTAATTCTCCTATGTCACCATATGCGGGTAAGGGATTGGGTAGCTTATTCTCTGATGGAGGCTCTGTAAGAGAACATTTTGAGGAAGGCGGGACGGCAGACGCCGGAGGATTTGGATCGTTATTTAAGGACGTTTCATTTAAACCAGGGCCTCTTTCTCAGGGTTTGATTACCGCTGGGTTAGGCATGATGGCGTCTCCATCTCACAACACGCTTCGCGCAATAGGAGAGGGTGGTTTACAAGGTATAAAAGCATATAATGCCGCCTCTCTGCTGCAACAAAAGCACAACGAAGACTTAGCTGAGAGAGAAAAGAATAAAGAATTTTTTAAATCTCTAAATTATGGGGAAAGACCTGAAACAGGGTCAAATATAACTCCTAACCTGTTAAGTCCTGTTCCGGTTGGCGGAGATACGCCTCCCTCACTTGGAAGATCGCTTGGTGGTTTAGCGCGTCACAGATACGCAGATGGCGGTGGTTCTTCTGATGATTTTGATCCTATTGGAGATATTACAAGTGGATTGGGAAGACTTGGCGACACAATAGGAAGCGGTATAGAGGGTGTATTGAGCCCTCTGCTTTCTCTCGACCAATCTAAAACCAGAAACAACACGCCTCTCCCTGTACGACACGGCCCAAGTCCTCTTTCTCAGGGGTTGATTACGGCTGGTCTTGGAATGATGGCATCTCCTTCTCACAACGCGTTAAGAGCAATAGGAGAGGGTGGGTTGCGTGGCGTGCAAGAATATAACACTGCCAAGTCTATTCGAGACAAGCAGGATCGAGAAGAAGAAGAAAGAGCATCTAATATCAAGTTTGGCAAGGATCTTACGCCAACTCGTATTGTTCCCACCAAAGCTGTTTCGATTGACAATGTAAACCCAGTAGTCGCAACAGACAGGAATGAAACAAAACAATTAGATCCTATTGAAGCATCTATGCGTCGTATTTCTTACTTGAACTCTCATGTTCCAGAGAATGCCACGCAAAAAGAAATTCTCACTCGTCTCATAAACGAGGAGAAATATAAGATTGATCAATACAACAAGCAAAACGCTGGTGTTATAGGGATTATCGATACTGATAAATTTGGCCGTCCTGTAAGAGGCTACATCAGCGGTCCAAAGCGTGGTCAGCCGTTAAATATCGCACCTGTAGGAGGAGATAGGGTTGCCCCTACTGATAAAAACCTTCACGGTGAAGACCTCTTGAATACTCTTGATCAAGACATGGCTAACACAGTCAGGTCTATCGCAAGCGGTGCTACTGAATTTAAAGATACACCAAAGAACGCGACAATTAAAAACGCGCTCCTCCAGTATGACCCTCAATTTAATACGCAACGCTTTAAGTTAAGAGACGACCTGCGCAAGAATACTCCTAACTCAATGGGTAATATTGTAAATGTTGGCAATACTGCCCTTGACCATCTGAGATTAGCCTCCGACGCAGTTGAAGATCTTCGTAAGAAAGAATACGCAGGTGGTAAATACAGAACGCTTAATTGGATTCAAGGAATAAAATCCTATGGCCCAAGTGGTTTCCCTGAACTTGAGGAATTTAATACTGCCAAGCAGCGTTTCGTAGATGAAGCTACCAAGTTTTATCGTGGCGTCGGTGGTAACTTGCACGACATTAAAGAAGCGGAAGCAAGACTAAATGCTGCGCGAAACCCAGATGAGTTACACGCAATCATACAGCAAGAGGCTAGACTTTTTGCTTCAAAAGTTAATGCTCTAAGTGATCAGTATGACAGGTCGTTCAAGTCTCCATATGTGGAATACGATAAATTCGATCCGATAGACGAGAAGGGGCACTCGGCTTTAGATGTTATTAACAGCCGAGGACTTAAAAATGAGACGACAAAATCTCCGCAAATGTCGGGGCCAAAAGTTGGCGATGTTATAAAGGGATATCGCTTCAAAGGTGGTGACCCTCGTGATCAAAACAACTGGGAGAAACAGTGATGGCTGGCCCTTGGGAGGATTACCAAAATATAGAAGGTCCTTGGACGGAGTATCAAAAGGCTTCTAATGAGGAAACTCCTAAAACAAACCAAGGGTGGCGAGGCGATGTCGCGGCTGCTATGCGCGGTGCCCGCGAGCAGATACCATTTGGTAGGGACTTGGGGGCTTTACTAAAGTCTTATACTAATAACGTCCCATTTGAAGAAGAAAAAAGAAGACAGGAAGCGAGAGACGCCGCTCTGGCAAAAGAACACCCTTGGTCGTATGGGGCTGGCGAAGTTGCTGGCGGTATTGGAACTGTTTTAGCTCCTGAGTTAGCTGGAATAGGAATGGCTAGCAAGGCTTTAAAGGGCGAGCAAGCTGTCGCCAAAGCCTTAACGCCGTATTTGGGAACGACTGATGCCAAAATCGCTACTGCATTAGGCAGCGGCATGGCGTCAGGAGCGGCTCAGGGTGCTGTACACGGCTTGGGGACAGGCACGTCTCTTGACGAAAGACTTGGACACGCTGCTGAAGAGGCTGCTGTTGGAGCCCCACTAGGATTAGCTGGAACAGCACTAGGACACGCCGCGTCAAGAGGCTTGCGTAAGGCTGGAGAAATCGCTGGTAGGGTTGCTCCGCTTCCCAAAGGTCCTACTTCAGAAGAAATCTTAAAACGTGGTTCGGCGGCATACGACTTAGCAAGAGCACAGGATCTTTTTATTGGAGCCCCTCACGTTGCCAGTATGGTTAATAATTTAGAGGGTAAACTTGCCAGAGAAGGCTACCGTCCGAAACTACACCCAAAAATAGGGCCTGCTCTGGATGAATTACGAAGCCACAGCGGTGCTATGACACTGGATGACTTGGATCAGATTTACAGATTAACTAGATCTGCGGCTGTAGACTGGACAGACAGAGACCAGCAAAGAATAGCAGGAATATTCAGAGGTCACATTAATAATTTCTTGGATACGCTACACCCAACACAGACTTGGAGTAGGACGGGCAGTCCAACAGCTGCTGTCTCATCTCTCAAGCAGGGCCGTCAGCTTTGGAAGCAAGGCAGGAAGATGGAGCAAATCCAAGAAATGATTAACGCCGCTAAAGACAGAGCTCAGACATCTGGCACAGGCGGAAACTATAACAACACACTTCGTCAAGAGGCACGCAAATTACACAACGAGGCAAAAAGACACCCTCGTATGTGGACTACAGACGAATTGCAGGCACTCAAAGAATTATATGGCGGCACAATTTCTCAAAATACTGCCAGACTGCTGGGTCGGTTCTCTCCCGCTCACCACCCTTTAATCGGAACGGCTGAAGTAATCGCTGGATTATCTAATCCCACGGCTGCTCTTGGTATGGCTGCTGCCGGTCTTGGGGCTCACGTGGCAGAGGATCAACTGACAAATATGGCTAAGAAAAACTTAGTAAATATTGTTGCAGCCAAAGGCGATAAATCAAGAGTTCCTCAATTAAATCCAATGGAATCTCTTGTTGGACGCCAAGCAGGAGCTATCGGTGTTCCTTCTTTCATGGCGTCTCCAGAAGAGCATGAAGACGACAGAGGGCCATACGCCAGCGGCGGTTCAGTAAAGAAACGAGATTACCCTGCTAAGCGATTAACGCGCATGGAGAAGGCTGTTAAGAGAGCACAGGATGCTATTGCACTTGAGACGAAGCCTCTAATGAACCAGCCTGATCATGTTATTGCCCAAGCTCTGGAAATAGCCAAGGTGAAATAATGAACCCCAACCCATACGAACTTGCATATCAAATAATGAAATGCGTTTGTATTGTCGTAGTAATTATCTACGCATTCAGGGTTGGCAGAATAATACACGATATGATGTTATATTATTAATAATGTAACATAACGAGGCTGTCATGATTAGCGAAGCATTTAGAATGCTTGTTATGCTAGTCTTTTATATCATGTTATTATTTACCGCAGCTATAATATTCTTTCGATGAGGAGGAAAGCATGAACGCGTTTAAACAGTGGCTTTATGATCGACTAGTAGAACAATCCACTTGGACGGGCATCGGCACTATCATAGCAACGATGACCTTTATTCCTGATAGCAAACAGATAGGCGACCTTGTTCCCACTATTGGTTTGCTTGTTGTCGGAATTATAAAGATTGTTATGCCGGAAAATGTAAAGTCATAAAATATTCAATGATTTGTGATAAAATATACTCTCTACAGTGCTAGACAATAAAAACGTAATAGCAAGGGCGGAGAAAAAGTATGAAGTTTGACGGTGTTCCGCTCGAGGAATTGCAAAAAACCAAAGAAATATTCGACAAATTAAAGTCTAACTCAGAAACAGGAAGAGCCTTGGGTATTCACAGAAGGACGGTTCAGCATCGCCTAAATCGTCTGGAAAAGATAAATCCAAAGTTTACATCTCCAAAATTACCCACAAAATCTAGAGATATTGAAGAATTAATACAAGCGAGGATTGAAGAAAGCAGAAGGGCTAAAAATGCAGACACCTCAAGAGATTTGGTTAAAATCCCTTTACACATCGATGGCCCTGTGGGCCTGTTGGTATTCGGAGACCCTCACGTTGATGACGCAGGCTGCGACTTTGAGCTCCTCGCCGCGCACAAAGAAATAGCATCTTCTCACCCTCACATTTTGGCCGCATCCATAGGGGACTATCAAAACAACTGGATTGGCCGATTGGGAGTTTTATACGGTGAGCAGCAAGTCACAAGTAGAGAAGCGTGGAAACTCGTTGAGTGGCTCGTTTCTGATATACACTGGTTGTTTCTTATTAGTGGCAATCATGACCTATGGACAGGTGCTGGCGACCCTTTGGATTGGATTGCAGGACAACAGGGTTCTATTTACGAGCCTTATGGCGTGCGGATCGAATTGCAGCACCCATGTGGTAGCAAGACGCGTATTCACGCCAGACACGACTTCCCTGGTCAGTCAATCTATTCGCAGCTACACGGGCCACGCCGTGAAGCAATAATGGGATTCAGAGATGATTTAATTATATGCGGACATAAACACACTGGTGCCGTCGAAACATTTGTCACTCCTGACGGTAATGTGTGTCAAATTGTCCGCGTATCTGGTTATAAAGTCGTAGACAGTTACGCAAAGCAATTAGGTTTAAAAAAGCATCAAATATTTCCAGCTGCTTTGATTATTATAGACCCGTCAGCGCCAAATACTTCGCCAAATCGAATATTTACCGCCCCATCCGTCGAAAAAGGTATTATAATACTCGACGCCTTGCGGGCGGATTTCGAATCATCGCGGAGTACACCTAATGTGCAAAATCACAAACCAAAAACTCGTCGAAAATAACGCGCTCGTAGGTAGTATTTACACAAAAATATTAGACGAGAATAATAAGAATATCCTTGATGCGTACAACGATGCGTGTGTCTGGATATCTGAATTAAAGTTACAGATAGACAATTTAAACAAGAGCATTTCATCTGGTTTTGTTCGTACTGACACATCAAAGTTAAACTGGAAGTCTAAGATGGCTGTTACACCAGTTGATGCTGGTGATGCATGGATCAGAACGGGAGTGAGCGACGATGGATGAGTCACACGAATTTGTCCAAATGCCTGACGGACAGACAATGATGTTAGAGGATAAGATTTCTTCTCGTGTGACAGCCTATACTAATTTATTATTGGAACTTAGAAACGTAAAGGAAGAAAAGATAGTCGAAGAAGGTTTGCTTATGCTTGCCAGACTTCGACTATCAATTAATATAGTACCAGAGACAACTGTATCGGTTATGAAGGGTGGAAAGTCTAGCTAAGACTTGGATAATCCCCTTCTCTTTTGTGTTACTCTCAAAACAAAGACATAATAGCGTCTAGAGGTCCGTTAAACTTCTTTGTAGGATTGCGTTTTATTTTGTTTATCGTTTTTATTAATACCGGCGTTTCCTGTTTTTTATTGTCAGGCTTATCACAAGACGGTATTCCTAAATTAACCAACTGATCATAATTAAGTATTGAACCTTTATTATAGTTAATTGATATATTAGGTTCCACTGCTTGCCTAACCTTAGCGGGGGTTAGAGACAGCATTTCGTTTGTTATGTCATGACGAACAATTCCTGTTTTCTGTTCGTATGCCTCGTGGAACTTAACTACCGCTCCATACCCCACACAAACGTTAGGCACACCCAGTGCAAGCGTACACGCAGATCTACATGAACCGCGTATTTCTATGCGTCGATGCTCTAATCCATATCTCCACGCAGCGGCTTTGTATTCTTCAACTATCCCTCCGCCGTCTTCATATATGACAATGGGAGCATTATTTGGTGGAGGGTGTATAAACGATCCCATCAGTTAGCCTTCTTTATACTATCATAATACTCAACAAATGATTTTATTCCATCGTTTACAGAACTAAGAACTAGCTCTGTCATAGTTTCTCTATCTTCTGGATCTACTAAAGCGACTGGAAAAGCGGAAACCCTACTTACAACATTAAGAACAAAGTCAACCATATCTTTTTCGTCTAAAGAATTAACAGAATCATACATAATATCAGCTATTTGTCGTGTTGCTGATACAATTTTCTCATCCAAGTGATCATATGTTTTATCTGACATGTCTTTAACTTTCTTAAAGGTCATACGGAGAGAGGATATTATAATCCCCTCCCCACTGATGTTAATTACTGATCGTTATTTTGTTTTTTGCTTTGTTGGATTGCCTTGCTGTTTCCATCGGAAATTCCGATTGTAGCAATCTCTTCCTCTAATCCCTTTTCAAAAATCTCTGCAACGCGATTAATGATAGGCGATGCTGGTTGAACCTTTGCCACCAAAGACCCGCTGTCCTCTACATTCTCATATTTAGTCATATCCAAATGAAGGATTTGTTCAATCATACGCTCACGCTTTGCCTCGTCATCGGTATAAAGCGATGCTCCACGACCGTGAGCCTCTCTAGCCGCTTGAACAGCGTTACGCGCTATAGACCTACATCGGCTGTCTAAATCAATATCCGTATTTGTGATTGCCTTAAGCATAGATACATTAACCATTATTTGGTTCTCCTGTTTTGCACTAATGTTGTTTTAACCCTTGGCCTCGTGCGTTTGGCGTAAGGATCACATTTCCACCATTTCTTAATGGTTGGAAAAACTTGGGAAACAAGCAACGCAGACGAAATACCTATTGCCCATAAACCAATATAAACGAGTTTCATTACTCGTCTGCTGTCCCGTAAACTTCTGGCGTGTCTACCGAGTATGAATTGTATGCTGAATAAGCAGAATAAGGGTTTCCATAAGGTCCGTATGGATTGGTCAGGCTATTCGCGGCATAAGGGTTTACAATAGGGGCAAACGGATTTGCCGTGCAGTCTCCACAAAAAGGATTTGACCCTATCCTACCCAAATACTCAGCACTAATAGACGGCGATACAATTGACAGACTAAGTGTCGCAACAATAAACATTTTTTTCATTTTTACCTCCATAGTTAACCACAAGATACATGCTATTACTATTATGTCAAATCTTTCTTGTGTGCCTAACCGCGAAGTGTTGGTGAGGGACACAATACACAGGTTCATTTAACACAGAGTATTCTAATATCATGCTGTCTGTGTTGTGGACTCTTGATGCACAAATGGCGTCATCCCACGCAGCCATAACTTCAAATGGATTTCCTGTAGTCCTAAATAATTCCAATCCAGACATTATTTTTGCACAAGAATAATAAGCGCGTTTGTCCCCTTCTTTTTTACCTTCTGCGCGAGTGTATGTAAGCCACTTGTGAGGAACACCGTCTTTTAAAAGCAAGTATTCTATTCCATACATAGGAGGAAGAGACACCACAGTTTCTTTCGGGCTGAGTATTCTCTTTATCACATCCATTTCTTTGTTTCGTTCTGTGTTATCCATCGTCGTTTTTCCCTTTTTGATTATGCATAAATAAATCTGGAAAGGCGTCTTCATACCTCTTCAGAAACTTTCTACCGTGTAAAACTAACTGTCTTTTTATATTCTCATTACGCTTTGTGGTCATGTAATACTTTAAAGCAACACTGATGTGGTCTATGTGAGACAAAAGACGCACCATAGGGTCGCGCATAAAATCTATGTGACTGTCTCTTACCAACTTTACTACACCATCATACTCAATAGACGATAAGCCGTCGCCCTTTGGGTAAAAAGGTGTTTCCGAGTTTATAAGGTCGCAAGATAAATTTAAAAAATGAAATATTCTAGACTCACAATCACTGAGATTGTTTTTATCAAATAAAATATACTTAACATATCCTATTTCGAGTATATTAATTTGATTGCTGGCGTGTAAATCACTTCTCGCGGCGGTGAGATGCTTCTGAACACGATTTCTTATTTGCTCAGACTTGCCTACGTAGACAGGAATTTCATCTAAGTCACACAGTATATACACCCCAGATTTATTAGGTAATTTTTCAACTTGTTTTTCCCTAAAAGCAATGTCTACGCTAAACAATAAAACCTCCTAAATTATTCAAACATTCCACGCCTTGGCGGTAATGGAATCTTTTCTTTCTTTTCTTTTTTAGCAAACCCGCGAGATTTAATTTTCGTCTTAGCGACCTTACCTCCCAAGTGGTTAAACTCTTGCCTTTTGGACTTAGCAATGGTCGCAACATCAACTTTAGTTTTCTCTGCGTGGCAGGGGACGCACAAAAGGTGACTGTTATGAAACGTTGCGCTGGCATCTTTATCTTCCTCAACATGCATAGCGTCTGCTTTTATGTGATCTATTTCCCACTTACGGCAGGGAAGACCACACCCGTCGCAATAAACGACGCCATCGCGTGTTGCAGCTTTTATCCGCTGGACAATGATAGCTTTTGTAAAATTGCGACGGGCCATGATTATTTAACGTTAGCGCGAAGGTATGAATCCAAGGCATCATTTACGATTATGCCAAGGCGTGTTTTATTTTTCTTCACATATACACGAGCGTTTTTCAAAACGTTTTTCATTATTCTTACGTTCATTTGTTCTGTTGGTGAGAACTTTTTCTTAGCCATTAAAGTCTTCTTTCTGCTCTTGCAGTGGCCTCTGTAGACTGACGCTCATAAAATCGCATTTCTCTGTAACGCAATTCAATTTTTGCAGCGTTAGCCTTTGATCTAGCCTCTACCATTTTATTGATAAAGTCTTGCCAATCATCAGAACCTCTTACCGCGTGTTCTGCTCTGCTGACAGGCATATCACCCTTCTTTCCAACTAATTGGCTAAAGACGATATGCTTTGATTCTTCTAAGAGACGGGCCGCAGTATCCTCTGCGACCCAAGCCTCTCCCGCCAAGCGATAAGCCTCGGCAAAGTTGTCATTACCACCCATCGTTTCCGCTGTCCTTTTTAACAGGCGAAGCAGACTTGTTCTGTGGCTCGCTGACAGACAGACTAATGAACTTTGCCCCTGACTTGGCTACCTTTTTCCAAGCGGAAATTCGCCAATCTTTGCCGTCAACGTTAATATTCCCCGTCCAGTCAGGGTGTGTTTCCTTCTCTTTACGCTCGTTTGTAAAGAGAGATCCGCGATTTGTGTTATCGTAATCAGCCATTTTGTATCTCCTTGAATTTTTCTTTGAGTGAATTAAACAGGTTTGTTACTTCGGTTTGTTGAGACTTTTTAAGCAAAGGCTTTTGCGGCCTATACAAATCAGCCCAGTCTTCCAATTCTTCTATACTCAAACAAGCATCGAGATCTTCTTTCATGTCCTTATAGAGAGCCTCGAGGTCCACTTCTGGAACCTTTCTTAGAGGCACTTCTATTACGCCAGCCTTGTTGGCTGTGTTACCGTCGTCGTCATCCTCCCCCGCTATACCGACAGCTGCGAACAAAGCAGCACGCCGAGCATAAGTAACACTCGACAGGCCATCTTGAGGCTTAAACGGCGTTCCTATAACGGGGTATGCTGACGACAGCCACTCGCCGCTAGAGTGCCCAAGGATGGTCTCCAGCATCAATAAATTGCCGTCCATATAGGTACGCTGGTAGATGCATATACCAACCGCTGTGAGGGCCTCTCTGGCCACGTTAAGACCCTCGTCCAGTGTCGTATACTTTGACTTGAAGTGAGGGTTGATTGCATTCTTGGTTGGGTTCTGTATTTCCGCCTGAGCCTTAGCCAGTGCAGAGAAAATAGAACCCACCGTTTCCGATGAATTTTGCATTACATCTTCTCCATGATATTCTTTATCTTTTCCACAATTGAATCTACATCTTCACGCAAAAACCTTTTAACTTCCTCCTCTAGTTGTTCAATGTAATCCTGCAAGTCTTTACGGTATACGCGCTTTACAAANATCTGACCCTTTTCAGGCATACGAGGGTCAAAACTTATAAAGTCGCACCANTTCCNTTCTGGCAGGCAAGCCATTTGCCAACAAATCTGTGTGAGGTAGTTTTTAGGAACCTCACCAGCCATCAGTGTTGCGCAATGCGTTTTTGTTTGAGGGCATTTTATTTCGATAAGCCCGTCATCTCCAACAAGCCCATCAGGAGAAGCACCGCTACGCTGTATAATAGGATGAATAACAAGACCGACTTCAGTGACGATGTCAAAGGTGGTTTCTTGGTATCGTGTTCTAGCAAGCGGTTCATTTTGTGTGCCCCAAATCATAAATTTATTAGGTTCAATTTCTTCCGGTATTCCTGTAAGCGTTTCTATAGCAAGAGCATATGCATAGTTTGCACGTTCTGCATAATAAATTCCTTTTGGAGACTTATTAACAACATCCCATACTTTTGATGCGGTAACCTTTCCGCATCGCTCTAGTTTCCATTCCATCGTGCCTTGATCGGCCATTACTCACTCCTGTGTTGAAGGAGGTATTGCTATCACTAGTAATATCGTAATGTCAAGCCTTGACAATATGTAAGAAATGCGTCAAAGTTGTTTTGTAAATTAGGAAAGGACAACAATTATTGTGTCGCACAAAACAACCCCTAAAATAGAAACTTTGGCTTTGAGGATGGGTGTTCCCATGAACACGCTGTATCAGTGGAGACGACGAGGCGTTCCTCTTGCTTGGCAAATAAGATTGCATCAGGCGAGCAAGGGAAAGATTA
>Ga0007863_1000069_pt1 | contig 15724 bp, 20 predicted proteins | sample CryBogCBH10Sep07_FD_54996 | JGI IMG/M metagenome (GOLD analysis project Ga0007863, IMG submission 54996) | Freshwater microbial communities from Crystal Bog, Wisconsin, USA - CBH10Sep07 | ecosystem: Environmental > Aquatic > Freshwater > Lake | place: Crystal Bog, Wisconsin, USA | collected... | reverse complement strand
CCGCAGGTGTACTTCTTGAGGTTGGTGGGAGGGACTATAAGGGGGTAAACGCCAAAATCAAGCAAGGTAAGCTTGACCATTCCGCCCAGTTCCCCAAGCATATTGGCCATCTGGGAGCCGAAAGCATAGCCTTCCATAGCGACATCCACTACGTTCTCGTAGTTATACAGAAGGTTCATTAGATGACCTTGTATGTCCTTTAGGCGCTCAATGCCGCGCTTCTCAGACTTATAGACTGTGGTTCGGTACTTATCGCCAAGAAGTACAGTGACCGCAAAGCCACTGTACGACTGGTCAATGCCTATATAGACAGGCTCGTTTGAGGACGCGGGTAGCCCTCCCTCAAACACCTTCAACTTCATTAGAAACCGCGGGCCTTTAGAACAGATGTTCGGCGAGTCAGTTCACGGCTTGTCAACTGATAGTACCGCTCAAGGTTATCCATAGTAGTTTTCAGCAGTTTATAGTAGGCCTCGGCATGGGCTAGCCCGCCAGCAAGTTCCTGCATATCTGGGTCAACAAGAATCATGGCCTTTACAGTAGTGGCCTTGACCTTAGGGTCGGAAGACTTCTGGATAAGAAGCTTTGCCTCTTCCTGCTTGTAGTGGTTCTGGGCTTCTGTAACCGCCAACTCAGCACAGGCTACCTGAGTCAATAGGAAGTTGTAGTTCTCCATGTAGGAGCGGGCCATCTCCATCAACTCTTGGTCGTCCACCGCAGTAATGTCTGCAGGGAACTGTTTGATTTCAACATCAAGGCTGCGCTTTACTGGTAGTCCTTGGGCCTCAAGAACCTTTAGTAGGTCTTCGCTAATGCCTGTGGCTACGATATTAATCATTTGTATACCCCTTACACTTGGCGCAACCATCCGTGCTGATATTGCAAGGCGGTGGCGTATTGGTTTTTACTGCTTCGACAATCATAGCGGCTGCTTCAAAAATATGCGAAATACCAAAGTCGCTCTTAGGTACTACGAACTCTTTAACCTCTTGGTTAGCCTTGTTCTCGTAGATGATTACAGCTTCCTTGGGGAAGTTCTCGTAGTTAAGCAGCTCGGCAAGCTTCATGTAAATCTGCACCTGCATGATGTGCTTCATGAANGGGGCATTGATAGCCTTCCATGCCTTATCAAAATCATTGTTGTGCTCTATAAGAAGTTCTGGCGCTTCCCAACGAAGAGTGCCAACTCCTACAGATTTAATCTCTAGCATTAATGGGTCGCCAAGCCCTGTCAACCAACCATCTGCATGACCCGATATCCGCAAGGGCTCNTAGAACAACGGGACTTCACGGTAGCTGAGCGGACCNTCGTGNCAGTCTGCCCCGCCCCAGAAAAACTCTTCACACTCGTAGCAATACCACTTGCCGTATAGAACTCCCATATCCTGCAGCCAGTTCTGCCACTTAGAGTGAATGGCATGCCCCTCAGCAAATACTGAGGCTAGGCGTAGGCTATTGGTGCGGTTGCTAATAGGCTCTTCGCCCTGCAACTGGAAGTAGGATGCCCTATGGCACCAGTCAGAACCAACCATTTCTGATGGATGTAGTACGTCAGTTCTGCGCGACTTGTCCTTTGGCTTAGCCATTAGATGGCGCTCTAAAGAACCAATTACGCGGGTGTTCTTCTTACCCACGTCGACGAACTTCTTTAATTGGCTTCCTGGTTTCATGAGGGTAACCTATCATATCTTTTCTTGTAGTACCCATTCTTNTAGTGTCATGCCGTTGCGTTCTGCTTTGCGCTTTAGAGCATTACGTTCTCTGTGGCTCATGCCGCCCCAGATACCGTGAGTGTCTTCGTTGCGCTCTGCGTATAGCAGGCACTCTTTACGAACAGGGCATTCGGGTAACCCGTCTCTGCCGTAGCAAACCGCTTTAGCGGCATCAGCAAGGGGTTTGTATTTATCTTTGTCGCGTGGAGGAAACCAGTAGTCCGTAAAAACGTCTACAGTTACCCCTCTGCACTTGGCTTGGTATCGCCAAGGTTCTGGTCCGAGGTCTTCTTCGTACAAGTTTTATGCTCCTGGGAGATATGGAGCAGCTCTAAGAAATCATCCTCAGTTAAGCAAATATAATTCTCGTTGTTCAGGCTAATTCCTAGCACAGGCATACGACTCTCAAGTATTGCTTCCCTGACAATCTTTTCCAGAACCGCAGCTTTGACGGTAAAGGAGGCTTTGCCCGTGTACTTATGTTCCAGTAGAACGTCAGCACTTCGGACATCACCTTTACGACTCCAGAAAGCNCCGCTTCCAGCGTTTACTTTCCCGTCCAGAACTCCTGCTAGTCGTGCCTCGTGCTTCTGTGACTTCTTAAGACCCTCACTCTTCATGAGCGTACTTAGACCCTGCCTTAATAGAATCTAATACGTCACGTTGGAGCGTCTCTTGTAAGTCAATATCTTCCCGTATAGCCTGAAGCATACCATCCTGGCCTTGAAATTGCGAATCCCCATAGCGGTAGTACGCTCCAGCACGGGTAATTACCTTGTTCAGGATACCGATAGCCATGACTTCCTTGGCAAAATCAAACTCACCAGCAGCAATATCTCCGCCATTGGCAAAGTAAAAGTCGACAATTGCTACCTGACCTGGGGCGGCTGACTTGTTCTTAATGACTCGTACCTTGATTGACTGGCCGACCTTGCGCTTTTCCTGGCCTGTGCCTGCCTCAATCCACTCATCACGGCGGACTTCCATGCGGGTAAAGAAGGCATAATCCTTGCCCAAGCCTCCTGGGGTGGTACGAGGGTCACCGTACATAACGCCAACCTTTGAGCGCCACTGGTTGATAATAATGCCGATGAATGGGCGNTCAGGGCGAATCAAGGAGCGCTTAGAGGCNTTGCCTACCTTACGGAAGAACTTGTTGGTTAGAAGGGCACCACGGCCTACTGTAGCTTCTTCCATTTCTTTGTCGTCCTCTGCGCTTGGAACCAGAGCAGGGAGGGAATCAAGAACAATGCAATCAACAGCTTTACTCTCGACGATTTTAATGACAGCTTCATAAGCTTCCTCCATAATGTTTGTAGAAACTACATATACCCGTGATACATCCACGCCACACATCTCAGCATAGCCTGGCACCCATTCCTCAGCGGCTACCCATACAGCAGTAAACTCAGGGTCGCGCTTTTGGTTAGCGGCAATAGTCTTGAGGGCTAGGGCTGTCTTGCCGTTACTAGCCTCACCAACAATCTCATGCCATTGGTTTGAGGGCCAACCGCCACCAAGGGCCACGTCCACGGCGACTGAGCCTGTAGTTAATCGGCCACCAATCTGTGTGATATCTGAGCCCAGTACAACTGTATCGTCGCCCATCTTTTTGTTGATGGCGGTAAATACCTTTGCTAGTTCTCCTGTTAGTGGTGTCATCCGATGAATCCTCCGTCTGCTCCGATTACTGGCTTTGAGCCATTAAATGTGCCAGTGGCAATCTGTCGTGCTGGGGTTGCTGGTCCAGCAGATGATTGACCTGGGTTGATAATACCTTTACCTAAACCGCTACCAGACTGTTGTAGTGGGTATCCGCAGTCATAGCAACGAGGCGTTGCGCCTTGAACACTACCATAGTTTCCGCTTCCACANCCAGGGCATCTAGGAGCCTGAGGCGTAGCCTGCTGTGAAGGAGGGTACTGTGGCTGAGCGGGTTGCGCATAAGTAGCAGGCTGTGGCGCTACATAGGCTGGCGGTTGTGGTTGATACGCAGGTTGCTGTGGTTGCACAGGCACACCAAGTTTACGTGAGAACCAATCTGAATTACTCATACATATCTCCAAGTCCTTCTTTAACATCAGACCCTATAACACTGGGGCTAATCATACCTAAATGTAAACCGATTGAAAAGGCGCCGATAAGAGAAGACAACGCTAGTGCTTTATACACTACCATCATAGAGTCAGCCTGCTCAGCTAGAGCATCTTCATCTAACTCTTCATCTTTTTCTGCAATAGCGGAAAGGTGCATAGCAACTAATGACTTAGCGCTTACGTCTGAGATAGCTTCTAGGTAGGGATAGATGGGAGCAATCTCGCGTACGCGAACTTCGCTCTCTTCTCGCTCCTTTGAATCACCTTCATCACTAACACGACTTAGGCCAATCATCTCAGCCAGCTCGTTAACATCCTCTACCAACTCTGTATCGTATAGATACCAGCGGTAAATTGTAGACAAAGGAACCTCTTGCACAACAGACTCATGTTCATGCCTGTGGTGCTTCTTCTTAAAGAAGTTTCTCACTTTGCATCGCCCCATTTCTGTACTACCTTGATATCGGCGATGAGTGGGACGTCTAGGAAGTTAATCTCTTCCATAGCCTCACGGATAGCCTCACGTGTTTCTTCTACTTTTGAGTCCGGTGTGAGAGTTACGATTTCATCGTGAACTGTCAAGATGATTTGAGCACCCTCTGGAATCCGCTCGTAGGCCCTAATCATAGCAAGCTTAATGATGTCAGCCGCACTTCCTTGGATGCGCGTGTTGAACGCCTGACGCTCAGCACTTGCACGGAAGCCTACCACTTTAGATGTAATGTCTGGAAGGTAGCGACGGCGCTTTAGGATGGTTGAGACATAGCCTGTGTTGCGGGCTACCCCAATCACCTTGGCTCGGTAGGTATCTACGGCAGGGAACTTTTCTGAGAAGTCCTTGAGGAGCTGCTTAGCCTCTTGTAGGGTACAACCAATCTGGCGGGAAATCTTATCTGGGCCTACGCCATAGGCGATAGCCAATACCAAGACCTTACCAGCCTTACGGTTAACTCCCATAGTGTTACCTACGGTTGTATAGATATCTCCGCCTGTGCGGTAGTTATCAATCATAATAGGGTCACCTGACATAGAGGCGATAATTCTTGGCTCAATCTGGGAGTAGTCAGCGACCACCAACTTGTAGCCCTCTGGGGCGTAGAACAGGTTACGAATCATACGACCGTGCTGCTTCTCCTCAGGCACCTTAGTCGTGTCCTCTGGCGCAGGGATATTCTGCAGGTTAGGGTTGCTACTAGAGAAACGACCTGTCTCTGTACCCCACGGCTTGAAGTCTCCGTAAATCTTGCCGTTGATAAGAAGGCTCTCGCGCTCCTCAATCTTCTCCTTGCCATTAACGGTCTTAACTACCTCTCCCCCGATGTAAGGGATGATGTAGGTACCAAGCAACTTATTGAGGTTAGCGTACTCAAGTAGAGCGGCGACCAACTCATCATCTGGGTAGGCCTCAAGCGCCTCGGCAGATACAGAATAGTCCGCTGTAGTCCGCTTATCTGGGGGAGTCTTCTCACCCTTACCAGTCAGTATGGTAGGTTTTAGACCGCGGTTACCCTCTGAGACTGGGCCGTAAAGCAACTCCTGCTTCTCAGCGTTGGAGTTGATGTTAAAGACCTTGCCAGCAATCTGGTAAATCTTTGCCCTAGCAATTTCAATCTCAGCNTCAAACTTAGCGTGCAGGTTCTTTAGGTGCTCTACGTCTATAGCCGCCCCTGTGAGCTTCATCTGGCATAAGACCTTGAGCAAATCCATCTCAAGCTTCATAACGTTCTCTACCTCAGACTCTACGAGCTTTGGCTGAACAACCTGCCATAGAAGGAACGTGTACTTAGAGTCTAGGTACGAATACTTGGCTACCTCATCAAACGAGTATTCCTCTACTCGGTGACCGATGCCTTTCTCCATGCTGAACCCCAGGTCGCGTTGAAGGCAATCATCTAGTCCAAGGCGACCGCTATTACGGCTGTCGTATAGGAAGGAACCAATAAGGGTGTCAAAGTACGGACCCGCTGGGATTACTCCGTCGTAGTACTTGGCTACAGAACAGAGGTCAAAGATAAGGTTATGGCCGATAGTAAGTATCTCTGTGTTAAACATAAGAGGCTCTAGCGCCTTAAATACTTCGGCAGGAAACAACTGCTTTGGAGCAGGGCCAAATACTTTCTTGGCCTTCTTGTTATCCCGTGAGTAGTCTGCTTCAGTAGCAGGCCGTCCTTTTTCTACGCGCTTCTGCCCTGCTGGGGTCAGTGGACGTATAAGTTCTATGAACTCTCCATTGGGGTGGCCCATAGGAATAACATCTCCGCGGCCTCTAGTAGCAAATGAAATCCATAGCACTTCATTGACCGCTGGTACACCTCTATACTGTCCGACAGTTTCTACGTCAAACGCAAAGGCGTCTTGTTTAAGGTAATAGGCAACCATCTCATCAAGTTGCTCTTTGGTTGTAATAATGTTCATGTTTTATCCCCTATAAGGTTAAAGGCCGGTGGAAGGGGTCACCGGCCTCTAACACATCTATTTAGTTATTAGAGCAGTGAGTCAGCAATTGCATCAAGCTCGTCCCATGTAGGCTGCTTGATATCAGAACGTGTGAAAGGTTGGAATGATGCAACGGCAGCTTCTGCAGCAGCCTCATCAATGTTCCAGTCTTCCATCAAGTCACGACCCTTAACAGGGTTGATGTGNTAAGCGGTTGTCTGTTGCTTACCTGTGCGACTAACTGCCCAGTAATTGCGGGTCAATGGACCCTGTGGGGAGAAGTGTGCTGCGTGTAGAGCCTTCCACAAGCGTGGTGATGCGATAAGCATCTGGCGCTGTGGTCCACCTTCGGCTGAAAGATTTACNATAGAGAAGGCGCGCTTCTCTTCTGGCTTGCTACCAAGCTTTACGCAGAGTGGGTCATTGGACCCTAGTGATACGTAAGACTTTTGGCCCTCTTTATTATTGAGGAAGTGTTGACGATAGACAGCGAATGGGCCGTCAGTGTCGATGAACTTAATGACTTGGAAGCCACCATCGGTGAACTTGAAGTCCTTTGCGTAACCCTGTGATGGGGTTGTGATTTTCTCTCCAGCATCCCAACCAGATTGGATTGCAGATGGTGTTGAGGTTGACTGCGCTGGGCGGTCATTGATTGCAGATGCACTGAACTCGTCAGTGGCTGGCATATATTCTTCTGTGCGATTGACGCTCATTATTTTTCCTTTATGTTAGTTTGTTTTAGTTTCATCAGCCCGGATGTTACTCCACGCTTCGGCTATCTCATTGCTGAGGTTCCGATGTTGAGACCAGTCTATACGCTTTACTTCCAAAACGCCAAACTTACGAAACAACTCTACGGCTGCTTCAATCATGGCCCTGGAATATAGGCGCTTTCCTAGGTGGTCTTTCCCGTTAATGTCTTTCTTAACAGGAAGTCTATATGGTGCTGAGGGCAGGTAGCCCTCCTTTATCCATGTACGGATGGTGATGATTGGGCGACCTAGCGCGGCGGCTAGAGCACCTATCATAAACATATCAACATCTGTACCGTTAGGCAAGGTGCGCTTAGTTGGATTGGTATCCCAGTCAAGGGAGACCTTTATCTCTGGTTCTTTCTGAACTGGAGGCTTGCGCTTTTTCTTGCTGCCTGGATAGTACTCGTACAGGTCGGCAAATGCCTTTTCAATATAATCTTCGTCTGTCATTTGTTCTCTACGATAAAGGCAAAGCTCTCTTTAGCAGGGAACATTGCATCAATATCTTCCTCGGTTAGGTAGCCCTCGTAGAAAGCGGCCATGATAGCCGACTCATCAAGGGTGGGAACCATCTTAACACAGGTGTTCTTAATACCTTTGTCGGTGAGAATCTTATCCGCAACNTCCATATTTAGCGTCTTAGAAACGCGGCGTTGCTTNGTAATCTTAATTGGGCCCGTCACTGANTCNTCAAACTCAAGGACTCTATGGCCCTTATCATCAGCCTCTACTACATCAATAGCATCGGTCATACGACCTTTTAGCTCATTCTGACGGTCGCTTAGAATACCCATTTCGCGCTTGAGGGCCAGGTATTGAACGGCACTGCGCTTTACCTCATCTAGATTCATATTACCCCTATCTCTGGGGCACTACGTTAGTTCTCTTCTTCTACCTTGTCAACTTTGAGGTAGTCCTTGAGCGCGTCGATAATCACGCTGGTTACGGTCACGCCTGCCTTGGAAGCTTTCTTCTGGACGGCAAGCCAAATATCATCCGATACGCGGATGGTGCGTGTAGGCGTCTTAGGTGAGTTAGGCATCCCATAATTATACAATAGAGGCGTTTAAGAACTGTCTCAAACTGCTTAAATTGAGCTCCATTTCGCCCTTTTCGTCAATACCTTCCCCGTCAATAATAGCGTTGGCTACTGAGAATTTTTGTTGGAGGGATTGGTGTTGTCGAACTTCAATGGAGCCTGCGATAAGTATGTCTTGTATGATGGCGGACTGAAATCTAGACGAGGCACGGATGATACGCCCGTTCCTTTGCGTTGCCGCTCCTGACGACCACGGTAAATCGTAGTTAATAAGGAGATTACCTGCTGGCAAATCAACGCCATAACCCCCAGCGTCAGAACTGATAAGGACGCGAATACTAGGGTCGTTGTTAAAGGCAATTTTGTTCTCCTCTTTAGTCTTAGCGTCTAGTTTACCTGAGTAGAGTCGGCACCTGTCTGGGCCAAGTTCTTGGGCAATCATATCAAGCATGTCCACATAGGTGGCAAGATGACCACCTTGTTCTCTTCATTCTGCTCTAGAAAGTCATTTACATACTGAACCAGATAGTCAAGCTTTGGAGAGCCTGTGATGCCGTCAAGGGCCCCGTCTTTGACCAGCTCATTGGCATAGGCAGAACCCTCCCCATTCATCATCTCAAACTTAGTTGAGCTGGTACGGAGCAGGTCTGGGTGGGAGCAGAGCATCTTTAGCGCGCCAACCTTGGACATAATCTTGCCTCGCATTTCGTCCTCAGGGCCGCCTTTGGAGGACTCTACGCCGTAGTGGGCAAAGATATTGAAGTTGGCTCCAAAGAGAGCCTGAGCCTCCTCTAAGTCAAATAGGAGGTCTTTGACGATACGCGTGTAGAGCTTGCTGGTCTTGCGGTCAAAGGTAACTATTGCTGGCTCTTGGTGGATAACGTCAGGAAGGAAGGGAGCAACATCTGGGTCTTTCTGAGCCTTGCGGACAGAAGCCTCTTTCATCTTGGTATGAAGCGTAGGCAGGTTGCGGTAGTAGTTAACCCCGCCCCAATTGTTGCGCACGATAAACGCCGAGTCAAAGATATCGAAGCGACCAAGGACAGTAGGGTCTACGAACTGCATGATGCTGAACAGCTCTTCTGGCTTGCCGTTCTCAATGGGCGTGCCTGTAAGAGCAAATCTAAATGGGGTGTTGGTTAACTTCTTAACATGCTTAGAGCGCTTAGACTTAAACGACTTGATAGCCGTTGCCTCGTCTAGGACTACATATCCTCTTGGGAGCTTCTCGACGAGCTTCCAGTCGTTAACAACCTGCTCGTAATTAAGGATGATGTAATCAACCCCCGAATTCCGCCAGTCCATAGCGGCCGCATACTGCTCTGCGCGTTTCTTTGGCGTTCCATCAATGACCAAAGCTTTAGAAGTTCCATCGGTAAATTTCTCAATCTGATTGGCCCACTGGTATTTAAGTGAGGATAAACAGATTATAAGTCCTGGCTCGGTAATTTTCCGCTCATCCATAAGACGTTCTATCGCGGCAATAGTGAGCACGGTTTTACCCAGCCCGAGGTCGTAGGCTACCAACATGCTTGAACGCTCGCACATGCGGTCTACTGCCTCAGGCTGGTACGGTAATAACGTGCCCTTAAAAGTCATAGCAGGCTTTGCATCTCCATCTTAACTAGGAACTCCAAGTCCTCTAGCGTACCGGTGTTACGGATGTATCTGTCAAACTCCCATGAGTCAAGGTTAGACTCAGAGATATGTTCGTTAATCGCCTTAATTCCTGGGCGTTCTACGCGCCACACCTGCCCGCCTAAGTCCTTAATCTTCTGAGCCTCATTCTCAAAACGTACATCGGTGATGATGCAGTTAGAGGTTATAGCCTCAATCTTAGCCACAGCCGCATTTACCCAGACATCTGAGTCTATTACGTTTCTAGCCGCCACTCCCAAAGTCTGTAGTAAACGACGGACTTCGTAGTGACCCTTTGCTAACTCCCAGCCATACTCATCAATAAAGGTGGTAAGCCTTCTACCGTTAAATAGGATTGGGTCAATCTTAAGTAGCATATCTCTAAGAGGGTCGGCAAAGGCAACCCGCTCAAAGTTATAGCCGTCAATAAGAACCTTTGCCACTGTATCTTTACCGCACCGTGCATATCCTGATAGACCAATTATCATTTGAACATCCGCTCCCCATGTATCATGTGCTGTGCGTTATCTAATCCGTGTATTACTTCAGACCTGCTCATAGCGCCTACGTCTTTTACATCAACACCATCATAATTAAAGAACCATGCTTCTGTCTTCAACTCGCGGCACCGAGTATACATATCTCTAGAGGCGGCCTTACCCGCTTCATCGTTGTCTAGTGCAAAGATGATACGGTCGGCTCCTCTGATGGCGCTCAACTGCTCTATAGAGATTGTGCAACCATAGGTAGCAACCCCGCCAGTAATTCCGATAGAGGCTAGGCGTACAACATCCAGCGGAGACTCTACTACAATCAAATCGCCAGACTTGTACTCTTGATAGCCAAACAGGGACTTAGCCTTCTTCATACCCTTGGGGTAGTTATTGAAGTAACGGGTACTAAATCCTTTTTCCTGCCAGCCTAATAGCTGACCATAGACGTGACGTACAGGAATAATCCAGTTGCCTTTGTGTCTATCCCAACGGATGTTGTACACATTAGCCGCTTCACGCGTCAAACCCCTAGCCTGTAAAGCCTCGGCAGGAACATCAACAAAGGCGCTGAGCATTGACTCAGTTACTCGTATGGTGTCCTCTTGCTTATCTTCTTTCTCTGGCTCTGTTAGGCGCATCAGCCTAGACAGCAGACCTAGATTGGTGTTAGCCCAATCAGTTGCTTGGTCTAGCGGAACACCTCGTACATAGGCTACTAACGAGTAGAGGTTGCCCTTGAACCCACAAGAGAAACAGATGTGGGCGCCTGAGTCAGCGTTGATATACCAAGAAGGGTTGCGGTCTTTGTGACCTGTTCTCTCCTCATGTGCAGGGCACTCGCCTTGAACTTCCCAGCCCCTAGACCCAATGACTTTAATCCCTAGACTGGCTAGAGTCTCTTCCATCTCCTCAACTGTCATAGGTCGTTGTTATCCATCTCTCGGAAGGCGCCAGTGTTCCAGTCCCACATAAGGGAGACTTCGCTTAGGCCCGAGTTACGGCTAGCGATAACGCGTAGCAAACGGGTATCGTCCACGTTCTCATCCTCGCGCTGTAGGCCGAAGATAACATCAGCATCTTGGTGGAAGGATGAGGAGTAACCAATAGAGTCTGCGCTCACTTGACCCTTCTTCATCTTCCATGCCAAGGCCTGAGTTGAGATAACTACTGGCTTGTTAATTTTCATAGCCAAGCGCTTCAGGCTACGGGTAATCTGAGTAATGGCCTGAGGGGTGTTGGACTCGCCAGTCACCTCATCAAACATGAGATAGGTACCGTCGATGAACACGATGTCTGGGTTCTTGCTCTGAATCTTGCTGGCTACTGCGCTAACAGTAAGTCCGCTAGAGGAGTCAGTGAACCAGAAGTCGTCGTTCATAGTCTGGATGCTATTAACAATGCGCTCATAGCGTTGCTCTTCCTCAGCCGTAAGCGTTCCTGTCATGAGGCGCTTATGGGAGATGCGGGCGCGCATAGCGTAGTAGCGAGTCTTCTGCTCATTGTTGCTCATCTCAAAGGACATGAACATAGGCTTGTGACCATTGAGGTGACAGTTGATAGCAATCTGTAGAGCGAGCGTTGACTTACCTGTCTTAGGAGGAGCCACGATAACTACCAACTGACCTGGCTGTAGCCCTGATGTGGAAGCGTCCATAGTAGGGAAGCCTGTAGGAAGACCAAGCATGCCTGGGCTGTTCTTACGGTTGACGTACTCTTCCATAGCGGACTTAGCGGCTGCGCGGATTTCAAGGTCAGAGGTAGAACCAAGACCTGTCTGCTCTAGTAGAGCAAAGCCTTGCTGTAACTTTAAGAGAGCACTCTCGTGGTCCTTCTTGACCTCAAGGTCTTGCGTAGCATCAATCATGGTGTTGATGATTACGGCCTTGCGTCTAGCCTCAACCAACTTGTCAATGAAGTAGTCGACGCTGTCCTGAACCGGAATAGGGTCATAGTTTCTAAAGTTGGACTGAACAATCTCTAGGCTTGGAGACTCTTGGTACTCCGAGTAGTGATGCTGTAAGAACTTAAAGATGTTCTTATCGGTCGTGTCAGTAAACCACTCATCAGAAACACCGCGCTCTAGCGCATAGCCGATAGTTTTATCGGTGATGATTTTACTTAGTAGATACGATTCGTTGTTCATAAGTAGTTGAAGTCCATTCCCCAGTGGCCATAACGTAACAGATTTTTCGGCAAGTCAATAACACCAAGAACCTCTGGGCGATAAGCCAGATGGTTTACAACACCTTCTATGGAGTCATACGCCCTGCAGTAACGGAATGGGTTAGTGCCCATAGCGTCGAGTGTAAGCATCAACTCTTCAAGCTCTTCTGTCTCAAAGTCGTACGAGATGAGCTCAAGGGTCACGCCTTGACGAGTAGTAAACAGGTATAGACGGCTGAGGATATCCTGACGGATTCTTAGCTCTTTATGTACCTTTGGAATTATCTTGAATTTTTTAACGATAGTTGAGTCCACAATTGAAAACGCGTCTGTTGTAACGAGTATTCGCTTGGGGAGCTCATTGCTGATATCCCCGTTCTTCATTAGTAAACCTCAATCCTCCCGTACTTGATGATGAACTCTCGAAAGTCCTTCTCAGACTTCTTTGCCTTAGACGCCTCTTCCTCAGTGGCGCGGCTAGAAATCTCAAGTGGGTAGGAGCCGTTATTGCTCTCAATACGAGACTTAACAAAGCGCGAGTGCTTGCAAGTATTGCGTCCCTTAAAGCCAGGACATGTGCAGGCTAGGTTACCTTGGGTATCCCCAGAGACCTCATAGATACCTGGGCCAGGTGTCTTTGTTTGGCTCAGGAATACCTGTATAAGCCTCATGCCAGTCATGTTAACGCTCACTTTCGTAGGTCCGTTGTCTCGATAGGCAAGTAGATAAAAGACTCGTGAGCAAAGCTCTCTGTTGCGTCTCCGTACATACTGCCCCAGTTTTCTAACTTGATGTTAGTGGTAACAATGGTAGGCAATCCGTTATTAAAGCGAGTGCGCAACACATGATGGAACATACTTTTTTGCCAACCAGATAACGAAGCGTGCTCTTTACCCAAGTCGTCAATGATAAGTACACGGATATTGTAAGAGTCGTTTGGACAGTCACCGAGAATGCCTTGATATAAAATCTGTGCGTCCTCATCGCCCTCTTCCATTAACTCACCTTTAAGGTTGAGAATGTCGTTGAACGTGATGAAGTAGCAAGGGCGTATCAGTACACGACCCTCTTTAACATCAAACGCTTCAATAGGAAAGCGCGTCATAATCTCTTGGATGATTGAGAGCGAGATGGTTGTCTTACCGTGACCAGGCTCTCCCCAAAGAAGTAAACCTTTACCGCAACGAGAATTACCAACTGCTCTGACAATCTCACCCTTCTCTAGAGCATCCATCCACACGTCAATAACTTTGCGTGACTCCGCATCTAAGACGGTGCAATCATCTAGCAACCAGCCCAAGCGGTTAGGGTTCACGTTAGCGGCTTTAACCCAAGCCTTGCGTCGTATCTTTAAGTCGTCTAGGTTGAACATTAAAACTTCTCCAATTGCTTGCTCGAGAGTTCCTTGGCCTTGACGATATCGTCAGGGGTTACTGCGCTCTGCTCTACTGTGGCGAGGAGACTACCAAAGTCTCTGATGAAAAGACGCCAGACAATATCTGGGTCGTGCATCTTCTTCTCGTGGTCAAGCCTGCCGAAGAATACATCCATCATCTTGAGTTCCACATCACCTGTGGTGCCGTAGGTCTTGCGAGCCTTGGCAAAGGCAACCTTGAAGACTGAGCGGGAAGACTCCCAAGGAGCAATGTCCCACCGAACCATGCGGCTGGCGAACTCATAGACCGAGTTGTCCACCGTCCAGTTAGCGGGAGTGCGNTTGGCGCGAGCCGTCATACCAGCCTCAGCCTTGGCAGCCCGCATCTCGCGGTACTCGCGGTCACGGCGGTCCTTCTCCCTGCGACGGAGCTCTGCGATTTCCTCTGGGTCTTGCTCCACTTGCCCTAATGAATGCCAATCATCCATAGTTTCTTCCTCCCGTCTGGCTTCGCCAGACACTCTTTTTTTACTTATAAATGAATAATCATTTAGTATTAAATTGCTATTCAGCTCATTCAGCAGTGTAGATGTACGGGTTTTCAGTACATGATAGCCTTCTTGGGTAGGGCGCAGAATACGGCCAAAGGCATGGGCGCCTGTCTTGTAGGTCACAGTTTCGACCAGACCCTCCCTGCGCAGGACGGTAATGGCGTTCTGAACCGACTCACGCCCCATGCCTATCTTCTTAGAAATGCCCCTAGCAGCCCCGTGGAGGGGTGTAATGGCAATCTCCTCTAGAACTACTAGCGCCTTGGCTGAAATCACTTCCTAGACCCCTTAGAGCCGGGCTCAATGGCCTTTACGAGCTCTGCCACAACCTCCCGGGCAATGAGCTTGGCGATAGCCTGTAGCCCATAGAGGGCGTCCTCGGCCAAATCCTCGTCCTCAATGTCCTCTAGAAACTCCTCCTCTATGACATCATCCTCTTCTTCCTCAGGCTCATCCAGCATTTCGGCAGGCGGAATCTCAGGCTCGGGGTCCTGCTCCACGGCTTTGGGGTTGAAGTTGATGGGCATCAGGCCCTCGGTCAGGTCAAAGGCAGGGACCTTGGACTTCTTAAAGGCGGCCAAAATCTTGTTGGTATCTTCTGACTCATCATCTACAAGGATGAATCCAATGGCGTTTTCTTTGGCGAACTCTTTACACGCGGACTCTATCGGCGTGTCTGTGAAGGAGACGGAGGCTGGAGGGACGCTATCAAAGTTGCCGTCCTCTCTACAGAAGATGAGGATTTCTTTGCCCTTGTCCTTGGCTAACTGCGTGACAAAGATTTGCCCTTGGCTTGGTTTCTTATCGTAGGGCAGTACGAATACAACGTCTTGTCCGTGCCCGTAAATGTAGTCTTCAATTAATGCTTCAACGTTTGCGCGGCTGGTCTGTCCAGCTCCTGCGACTATCAAGTAATACTTGTCCATAAGGACCCCCTAACTGAGGGGCCCTACGCTAGCACATCAAGTCTGGGGTTGCGCAATATAGACAGCGGCGGTGCTTCCAAGAGGTAGTTCCGCGTTCAAGGTTGCTCCGAATAGGCGCGTCTGAACTACAAGCTTATTCTTGTAGTAATGGCTACGGGCAGCATTTGCAGTACCGCCTTCCCACACGAAATCTGTGGCGTCTCCAGGTCCGCCTGAGCCGTCAAAGTAAGTTAAGACTTGTCCGTAGTTCTCAAAGAGTGCATGGTCTACGTAGATAATGTCCCCACTTGTCACTGTTGACCAATCAAGTTCAGCGCTTGCATACGCTGCGTTTGCTGGCGCAGAGCCTGTCACATAGGCTTGAGTCCAAGAGCCACTTACAGCAGAGATAAAGGAGCCTGTGCTAGAACTGATGAATGTGTGAGTTGAGTCGTACCAGTTAATCTTTAGGGCTACGGTCTCTGTTGTAGAGGCAGTCTGTACGAACGCGCTAAAGGTGTAGGAGGTGCTTGGGTAGTAGATGTTCAACAGCTGAC
>Ga0007863_1000042_pt1 | contig 21415 bp, 10 predicted proteins | sample CryBogCBH10Sep07_FD_54996 | JGI IMG/M metagenome (GOLD analysis project Ga0007863, IMG submission 54996) | Freshwater microbial communities from Crystal Bog, Wisconsin, USA - CBH10Sep07 | ecosystem: Environmental > Aquatic > Freshwater > Lake | place: Crystal Bog, Wisconsin, USA | collected... | reverse complement strand
CTTCATATCGTTTGGCCAGCTTTTCATAGCCGCGAAACTTCAGAATCTGGGCCTGTCCCGCATAGCGGACATTGGCGCTGATTTCGAGGGGAAGATGCTTGTTCAGCTGATCAATCATTTTGCTACCTGCTTAACCTGGTCGTTGAAATCCTTCATCAGATCGGAGATCCGGCTTTCGACCTTCTTGATCTCATCCTTTGAATCGCCCTTTCTCTGAAGGAATCGTTTTCTGGCATTGAGTAAGGAAAGGCGCCGCTCGACGTCATCCGCTTTTCGGATCAGCTTGGATTCGGGGTGCGACTCCTTGAATGCCTTCAATTCATCCTGTTTGTGCGCCTTTTTGAGCCCTTCGATTTCGTTCTGGGTCACGTTGAGCTCAGTTACGTTCCGGTAGAACCGATCGCGTTCAGCTGAAGCGGAATGCGCGTTTCCATAGAATCGACCCGCCAGAGGGATCTTGTACGGTGGCAGCTGTTCGCCAGTGAACAAGCTACCGACCGCCTGCTCGGCTTTGATGGCTTCTCGACCGACGCCGCCCGTTGCCTGACCGATCAGGTAATCGATCTGATCCGGTGTCGGAGAAACGCGCCCAGGTTTGTAGTCATCCCCTCCGGTGAGCGTGTTGATCACCTTCGCAAACCACTTCCCAAAGAGGCTGGCCGTATCCTTGGACCGCGTGAATCCGGGTGTCGGATCCAGTCCGCTTCGATCCTGCTTGGCGATCGGCCGACCAAATGCGTCGGTGTTACGCTCCAGCGCCACGATCGGATCGGTAATCGTTGGAGAGAGCACCTCAGAGATCGATTTGCCTGATCCCATCGGATTGAAGGACTCGATATAGGCCGCCATCAGGTCAAAGACCTTATCGCCTGCATGTTTGCCGCCACTCAGGACAAGCTCCATCAGGATGCGCCCGGTGTTCGGAAGAACGTGATAGCCCAGCGCATAAGGGACCGAGAAGTATTTGTCGCCTACCGGAATCACGAAATTGCGTTCGCGGGTGAACTGCGGCGGCTCATCATCGTCATAACCGGCTGCTGCCATCATCACAGCTTGGAGAACGCCCACCAGAAGACCGCCAGCAATGATTTTCTTGCCGGCCGGCCCATTCAGCGTCTCAAGGATTCTCGCGGTTCCTTGCGCGTTGGCGTTGAAGAACGCATAGAGCGCCCCGAGTTGGGAAGCCAGCTGACCCTTCTTGTTGAAATTGACGGTCAGGTTCTTGGCGATCGCTGCGGCTTTGTCGGTGGAGATCCCTGCATCGATGGCCACTTTATAGGCTGACAAGCGAATCGCGTTTTCCGTGGTCTCATTGAAATCGGACAGCCATCCCGACAGTGGGGTGACCAGCGGGGATGCCGCTTTGCGGACCATTTCCATCGGGACTTTTAGGCGACCGTCTGCCGTAAAGAAACGACCCAGACCGTGATCTGCCCATGAGGAAGGATCCAGCATTCTCTGAATCGCTATGGCTCGATCTTCGGATGTCCGGTAATTATCGCGATAACCCGTTTTGCCTCCGTGCTCTTGGAAATCTTCCCAGAGCTTTGCCCACTGGCCGGCCGAGCGGGGTCGCCCTGCCCTGTCAGCCCGCAGATCCGCATAGATCCCGACAATCGCCGGCCCTACATGAGCCAGGACGTCTTTTTCTTTGCCGGCAATTTCCGTGCTGGTGAGATTGAGCGCGCCCGCACCCAAGTCTCTCAGCAGGTTCACCACGCCAAAGATCGGGTTGTATTGCGTATTCATCGAGGCGAACGCATGAGTAAACATGCGGACCCCAGACAGGAATGATCCCAGCTGATCAGAATCGAGGTTCTTGAGCGACTCAACCATCCGAGCGGCTCTTGGATCCCCGGTATTAAAGAAGATGAATCGATCTTTTCCGTTGACGCGCACGGCAAGGACATTGTCCCTATTGCGGAGCGCCGGGTTGATCCTGGCTGCCACAAGACCCGTCTGTTGATCGATATATCGCGTCGCCGGTTCGCGCATCAGGCCATCAATCTCATCAGGCTGCAGCCCCATCATTTGGAGCTCGTTCCGGGTGCGTCTGGGCGCTCGAATCGCTTCGGGATTGACCGGCAGCCAGAAGTTCGGATTCTCGTTCTGGATGGCAAGACCATAAAGCGCTACGCCGACCCGGTTCTTTTCTGCGCGGACGATCGTCCTTTCGCGCTGCATCAGGATGTTGGCAATGATATCCACGACCGGCTTATCTGAGCCCATGGCCCGTTTGCTGGCTGGGCCCCTGACCGAGAAACCCTGTCCGGTTCCGTTGCCACGGTTAGAAATATCCGACTCACCACGCATCAGTGGGACGTAGAACTTATAAGCCTCATCCCATGCTGCAATCGTTTCGGGTACTTCAAGGCCTGAATCGATCAGGATCTTCTTGGTGTTGCTGTTGATCTTGTCGACCAGCCCTGCCAGCGCCTCAAGATCCTTTTGCTTTTCGGGTGACAAACCCTTCAGGTAATCCTGAGCATCTTGCGTCAGAATGCCGGATCCGCCATCGAGCATCTTGGGATTGATCTTGGCGATTTGTTCGTTTCGCTCCTGGGCATGACGGTTCCAAAGGTAGGTCTCAAGCTCATCCATCGAGACGCCCTTGTCCTGCATGGCCTTTACCAGCGGCTTGACCTCATTGGTCAGGAAATCTTCCGTCTGCTTGGCGGCGCGACCGTGGTAGAGCATTTCCTTCTGGTAGGGATTCCATTCATCCTCGATGCCCTTGATCGCTTCCTGTACCCGCTTGGTGTCGATCAGCTTGTCCTGCATCCGGTAGATGAAGTCATCCAGCGACGTTGCGCCTGGGGACGTCCATGTGGCAAGAGGCTCTTCACCAAGGACATTTTTCTTACTGAACGCCGGGTCGTGAGAACTCCAGCTGTTATCACCATTGATGGGCGCATTGCCATCACGGAGCTTGGTGAATATCCCTGCAATGAGATCAGCGGCCTCCTGTGTTGGGCGTGTAGTTTTCCATTCTTCAGACGCCTCTTTGTACCCATACTTTTCGGCAAGTCGAGAAATCCAGTTGGATATAGCTCTGATGGCACGTCTGATTCTGCCGACTTTTTTTTGCGCTTCTCGTTGAGACCCAATGAGCTCTGCAAGGTACGCCAGCGCTTCGTCAACGCCTCTGGCTCTAAGGTAGGATCTGGATTCGCTGCTTTTTACAATTTCAGCGGCGTCATCGCTTTGTATCCAAAGGTCGGCTCTTTCTCTAATCCATGGATCCTTGTTGTAAAGGTCATTCATGGCTTCGATATACTGACTCTTGGTCATAAATCGCCGCAAGCCAAAATGGAGCAACTCATGCCAAAGAGTTTTGACAACATCCGACCTGTTGGCGAGTCCATTCCTGAAGAGGTACAGGCTACCGTTGAAGAGAAGCCCAGAAGCTCCGTTGCTCTCTTCGTTTACCCCGGCCACGTCAATGACCGAATCTTCAATTCGAAGGGGGATTGCAGTGGCAAATGGCTTGAGGAGATGGCTCGTGATTTCCCGGATGTCCTCGGATGACATCCATTGATCTTCTGGCAGCGGTTCCAAAATATCGTTTTTGAAAACCTTTTCTTCGGATCCAGGACGATCCACATGCTTCATTCGGATGAAGAATCCGCCATCCTTTTTCCATGTGTAAGGATCGATGGCTTGCGCTTCTTCCGCTGTCAGATCGCGAGCAATGACGCCCTCGATCGTTTTTCCCTTCATCGTGGTGTGCGTTATGGCCGGCGCATCGGTGACGTATCGATTGCCTTCGACCTGGCCTTTTGGAGTCGGCTTAGTTTCTGAATCAACCTGATCCGCCAGCGACGTCGCTTCCTTGCCGATACGCGCAGGCAGTGAGGATTCCTCGATGCGGTCAAAGAACTCATTGATGTCTTTTGCGCCTGAGTAATCCCTGCTCGATTGCTGGATCCGCTTTGCCTTTTCGGGATCTTCCTGCTTTTCGAGAACAACAATGTGCGTGTTGACGCTGGTTCCCGCCCGCTCAAACACGGATGACGGCAAATAGATATCAGCTACGGTGTAAAGGTTTTCAGACCGGCGCGCCACCTTCTCACGGCGACCAGTCGCATTGAGCTCAGTCACCCATTCTGGGTTTACGGCCGTTGCATGGTTTGCGCCCGTCCTGCGAACAAGTAGCTGATCCCCCTGCGTCCCAATGACTTTACCTTCAGGCATCCATGCGTAGGATGTCTTGATCGTGTCGCCCACATAAACTGGACCCAGCTCTTTTGTGCGCGCAGTAGGTTCAATCGGCGTCCGGGTTTCATCGTGAAGGAATTTATCCAGCTGCTTGTCGGCAGCGGGCCCTGCAGGAATCAAAGCCACAATGCGGCCGCCATCCCGAAGGTGCTGTGCGGCTTTTGCCAGATGATCAACCGCCGTTTTCCCACCGCTTCCGAACGGGGGGTTCATCACGATCCCGTCAAACTTATTGACGATATTGAGCTGCTCGAAGTTGGTGTCCACGATCTTGCCGTCAAACACCATGGCGAGCTTGGGAAGAAGCTGACGTGAAGGCTCGACTGCCGTGCGCTCGGTGTTCTCTGGCAGCCAGCGCGCAATCGCACCATGGCCTGCGCTGGGCTCCAGCGCTTTTTCACCCGGCAGCAGCTGCAGCCATTCGACCATTTTGAGCCCCAAAGGCTCGGGGGTTGCGAAATAATCCGCCCCTTCCTGCGCCTTGGTTTTGCTGGTCTTTTTCTGGGTTCCGTAATAGAAGGCTTTGGCGCGGTCCCATTCGGTGAGCGCTTCATTGGCCAGGCGGTCGCGTTCCTTTCCGCCCTTGCCCTCATCCTCCATCCCTGCGGGGTAATCTCCAGACTCTTCAAACCCGGCGATAAACGCATCCTTGAGTGCTCGGGCCTGTTCGCCCATGCCGAGGTTCTCTGCAGCACTGGCGCGCTGCGCGATCGTGGTCGCAAACGCCCACCTCTCCCAGTTGGTTCCAGTGTTGAGGTAACGGAATATGGCGTCCGTAACCTGACCTGTGCGGTAGATACGGCCTTCCTGCTGGATTGCTGTCGTCGGCTGCGTCGGCTGCCCCAGATTCAGAAGTACGCGCTGATGTTTGCCGGTGGTATCGTGAAGACTGATACCCTCCTTGCCTGCCGCTGACTGCACCAGGATCACTTGCGGTCCACTGGCGTCGTCTTGAAACTTTTCAACATTGGCTCTGCGAACCTTTGCGGGAACGTCGCCATTGAAGAGTAAAACGTCTGGGAATTCGCGCCTGAAGACCTCGATCGGGTTCGGCATCGAGGCGAAATCGATTCCGATCAGATCTTTGAATTCCGTATTGAACTTGTCGAGCGCCTCATTAAAGAGCGGGTTGCTGGTCCGATTGATCCTGAATGGATGGAATCCGCCGCCTTTCTTGTAGTCATGGAACACCACGACCTTGCGGCCGATCGCCATGTGCTCCTTGACGTGCTTGATGACCTCAGACGCTTTGATGGCTTCCAAAAGGTATCGACGGGACAGATAGTCGAACTTGTCGCCTACCGCGTCCTCCAATTCGCCTACGCCATTCGGGTCGCCGCCTTCATCCTTAATCCGATCGGCTTCGTCGTGGAACCATTCCAGCGCTTGATCGATCCGCGTACCGATCGCAGACTCCACCAGAATGAATCGACGATCATAGTCCGCCGCCACATCCAGCATTCGACCAGAGAGAGATCCGCGCTTTTTGAGCCAGGTATTGAATTGCCGCTGCATCAAACCGCTGTCGACCTTTGCATCCGGCTTGGTGAGCTTGTTGTAACGCATCCGATAACCGAAATGCGTCATAAAGAATCGGTCTTTATTGCTGCCCTGGTTGTAGCCCCTGAACTCCTTCGATTCGTCGGATTGCCCTTCGCTGTAATCAAAGAGGTAGCCGTTCGCCCAATCGACCGTGGGCTCATACGCAAACGGGGTGGCTGACAGGAAAAGAGATCGGGGCCTTGATGCGTTTTGTGAAGCAGCGACGTCGGCCTTCACTTTTTCCAAGGCGGCTGACCACTTGGCTCCCGCAGCTGCGAGCTTGGGCTCAATCACCGCAAGGAGTTTCTGAAGATCAGCGACGGTCGAATCCATCGTGTCTGAATTCGAAATGGTCTTATTTGCGTTTTCAACCTGTTTACTCAGGTCTTCAATCTCATCCCGCAGATCCCGGTGCAGCATTTCTGCGCGGCGGTACGCCCCATCCGGATGCTTAGTGATCGCTCGAAGGTTCTGGATGACCTGAGTCGGCTTGCCGCTGCCATCCTGCATCAGGTAGTGCGCTTCGTCCGTGACGGTCAGATCCCAGTTGCGATCGGCCAGCGCATTGTTTGAGCCAAAATTCGCGTAGGTGGTGATCGTGATGCCTTTGCCGGCATCCTTGGTGTCATCGAGTCGGTTGATCGGAAGGTTCAGGATCTTTCCTGACTTGATCCAGTCCTCAATGATCTTGTCGTTCGGGGCAAGAATGATGATGTTGGTTTTGCCAAGATTGGCAAACCGCTTGATGACGCCAAGACCCGTAAAGGTTTTGCCGGTGCCGGTGCCGTTGGTAAACAGCATTCCGTAACCATCGGGGGCGCTGAATCGCTTTTCTGCCTTTAGGACGTCTTCCTGTTGTCCCGGGAGGAGCGCTGGCAGGGCGGCCTTAATCTCATCCAGCCCTTCGCCGTTATGCTTTTGCGCATCGGCTGTCGTCTGTTCGGCTTGGTCTGCCTTTACTTCAGATCGGCTTCGAGCAGCTGCCTTAATTGGTCCTGCTGCATTGGGTTCAACGGGCGATCCGCTGACGCCAACAAGATCGCCTCCGCTACCGAGACGATCTCCGGCATCGCTGTCCGCAGATTCGGTTGACCCTCGATAAATCGTGAGATCGCTAGGTTCTCTAGGAGATACGGTTTCACGTCCATGTAGCTCGCTGCTACCGAGTGTCCGTGCTTCTCCTTCACCTTGTTGTATTCCTGCCCCTCGAACTCCGCCATTTCGAGCGGATCCAGAGCGAACGCCTTCTTGGCCCAGTCCGTTTTGAGTGTCTGCGTTTTCGCGATCTCGTTCCAGATTGGAGTCGCTATTCCGGTCAGTGACATTGGTTTCACCCTGATGAATTTCTGCTAGGGATTCTACGCTGACGACGTCTTTCTTCGTATCGGCGCCTTGATCCCGGTACTTGCCAGACATTGCAATGTAAGAGCCTTGCAGGTGGTCCAGCGTGATCGAATCGGCTGCTGCATCCCCAAACTTGGCGCGAATGGTGTCCAGCGCAAACTTGGAGGCATCCTTAAATTTGTGATATCCGAGGCGGAATGCGGCATCCAGAAGACGCGCAAGGACCGGAATCAGCTTGGCTTCATCAAGCTCATTGGTCGGGACCGCTTTTTGCACGAACAGGTTGGCATCGAGGAAAACCTGGCCCAGATCCTTGAGCGCGTCATCAAGATCAGCCTGCGCCTTCTGAGCACCTTCTGAGGTCGGTGTTGCCGGTTTCTCTGCAGCCTTCAATCGATCGATGCGATTGCTGGGCTCGGAGAATACGTCGGCCTGCCGATTGTCCTGATCAAAGAGTCCGCCGGATATTTCCTGACCCGTTGCGTTGCGCTGGCGCGCCTTTTCCTTTGCGTAGGCCTCTACAGCCTCTTTATCGGAGCGCTGCTGATCTTCCTTGGTGGGTGCGCCAAATAGGTCATCGACCAAATTAGCCGAACCGCCTTTTTGTTTTGACGTTTCCCTTATGCGATCAGCCAGCCGATCTATCCAACCAAATTCATTGGCCTTGATTTGATTATTGATTTCACCGATGAGGCCTGTATCAAGTCTTTGCCCTATTTCTGAGTTGGCAAACCGTTGCGGCGTGAGCTTTCCTTTTTTGGCCTCATCGCGCAAAACATCCAATTCAAACAAGGCATCGTCATGCGAAAGAGGCCCAAACGTTTCGTAAGCGGGTTGGCCGGTAATCTGATAGGCGGCATAGTTGATGTTTTGAATTGGCGCACTGGTTTGGCCAGACAACGCTTGTTCCAGGCTTTTCCGCACCAATGGGAAATACTGGCCCTTGCCGGCCGTCATATCTTTGGCGGCTTGCTCAAAGATGCTTTGAACTTTGGCGCTTCCAAATTTGGAAATAGCCTGCTCAATCAGAGCTTCGGTTTCCTTGATATTTTGGTCGTCTGAGGTTTCTTCTGGCGATAAGGATTCAGCCTTGGATCCTTGATTCAATGGTTTGAGAATGCTCGGTACAACGGCAGGCTGTTTTCCAAACAAATACTCTTCAGCAGCGTCTTTCGATGCTTGCGGAACGTCATTGCGACCAATGTCATTTAGGAATTGCCCCGAATTGAATTCGTCCAGGCGATGCAAGGCTTCGTTGTAGGCGTTTTTGATAAGCCATTGAGTGACTTTGGCTTCACCCTGCCGGCCAATAGCCCCATCCTTTCCGTTAAAGTTCGGGAATGGGCTTGTTTCGCGACCTGAAGAAGTTCTGACAACTTCTCCGGGTGAAAGCATCATTCCCACCTGGCCTTGGCGAATCTCGGCTTTATTTGTCCCTACGTCTTGTTTTGCGCTTCCAGTTCCGCGCCGATCAGCTATGGCTTTCTTGAAATAAGCCAGCGTAATCGGGGGAGGTGCATTAACGGTTTCGTAATGACTTTCGTAATATGCGTATAACTCCTCGGGGCTCATGTTGACCCAAGGGGCTCGGGTTTCATCAATGAGGTCATGCGCCCCATCAACATCAATCTGCACCAGCCTGCTTTCAGCGATATTGCCTCTGGATCCAAGCGGAATGGCTGATACCCCTTCTCGGGTCAACATGCCTTCTGGAAGTTTCTTTAGTTCCTTTTCGGCTTGCGCTATTTCTTTTTCAATTCGTTTACGATCATACGCGCCCTTGGTTTTTGTGAGCCTGCGCTCAAGGCTCTCAATGCCCCAAATAAGATCCGCCCTTTGCTGTTCCTGTTCCGGCGAAGCAAATGACTCTTTGCGCGCCTTTCGCGCAGCGCGGCGCTCCTTGATGGGCGCTAGGGCTTCTTCTCCTCCTTGCCCTTCCTGTTCGCCTCGCTGAATTGCTTCAGCGTCTCCTTGTCTTTCTCGTCCGGTTTCTTTCGTCCCATCATTGCCTTCAGGAGACTCGCTCCCTCCGGCGTGTTCCAGCGATTCTTCTTGCTGTCCACGATACTTCCTCAGTCTGTCGAGGACATCCTGTCGGGTCGCCTTCTGGCGCTCACCGAAAAGATCCTCTCCCGGGTTATTGGATTCTTCAAAGGCAAAATCAGCGGCGTCGGTCAGCGCCTCGATCGCCATCTTATTGCTTCGGGGATTATCAGCAAAGAGCGCAAGGATGTCTGCAGTCCCTGGCTGATGCGTGATATCGATCTGCTTTGCGATCTGCTGCATCGTAAGACCGGATCGCTTGCCGTTGACGATCGAGATTGCGGCCTCGGCCACCAGATCACTGATATCTTCATAGCCGGTCCCTTCAAGGCGCGCCATTTTTGGAGCTACCCGGGCAAGGGCCGACATGACCAGTCTGGCTTCAGGATCGGCTGCTTGCGAGAAGAGCCGCACCAGTTCGTCATTCCGGTAGGCCTTGAAGAATATCGATGCTTTCAGGCGGTCATAGGCGTCTCGGTTTGGGGTTCCGTCAGTATCGAGAAGGGCGCCCTGCTCGTTTTCCGGCATGGTCCGGACAAATTGCTTGACGGTGCGCTCATTGATTTCGCCGTCATCATTGAAGTCGAGCCCACCCAGATCGATGCGCTGGGAGTCGTTTTTGGCTTTCTCAAGCGGTGAAAGCTCCAGCCCGTTGCCGATATTTGATTCATCGCCAATATCCTTGGTGAGATCGCTCTCCGACATGACGCGAACTAGAATCGGCCTTGACATGACGCCACCGACAACGGTTGGCTCAATGCCGTGTCGATGTTGATCGGAATACATGCCGTGGACGTAATCGAAGGCAGAGCCTTGCTGATGGGCTTTCTGCAAACCCGCGACCCGGCCATTGCCGGCAATCACCTTGAATTTGCCTTTCGGAATGTCGTCATATTCAGGGTTGGGCGAACCATCCGCCTTATGAGACGGCACCAGGTTCCACGCCTCAATGGCGGCGTATTGGAACGGGATCTCGCGGTTTTTAGCGGTGACCGCAATATCCTTGTTGCCGAGTTGGATGGCAGGGATATTCCCACCGACGACAACGGGCGCTCCGTTGGCAAAATCATTCCCCGGGCCCAGCCGCAAATAATGCGGCCTTGCCGCAATCGACTGCATCTGCTGGATCGATGCGGGGTTTGATCGATCACGATTCTGGATGACCGGCGCTTCGGATTCCTTGCGCTTCCCTAGTGAATGTCCACTGTCTCCACGATCGCCAGCGTCCCCGGCTCCAGTGGATACAGATTCAGAAACGCCACCAGTTCCGCCGCCAGCTGATCCTCCAGTTGATCCGACAGCTGCAGCTCCAGTTCCGACACTAGATCTTTCAGTTGCGCGTCTTCCGCCTGAAGTTTTCTCAATTCCGCTTCCAGTGTTTCCTTCGGGATGATCGGCATCTTGATAGACCTCTGGAACAAAGTTGCCCATTTCGGCGCGGCGAACAAGGGATTCGAGCGAATCAGCCAGCGCGGTCTCACCGTTGTCTCTTGCGGCGAGAGCCTTTTGCTTTAATCGCTCGATACCTGCCTGAGTTTCTTCACTCAGTCCTCGATGTCTTCCTGGCTCGGAGCTTTGCCGATCGGTTCCGGCTTCGGCATCGGAGGCGCTTTCACGTCCGTCCATTCCGGCATTTTGTTTTCCGGGCGCGGAGGAATCCCCTTCCCGTCGTTGTTCCATTCGTTCTGTTCGATTGCCATCTTGGCTCTCCTGTTCTTGATGTAAACGCTGATTGGCCGCCAATGTGGCATCGAACGCATCGCCTGGATGATCGTGAATGCTTTCGACATTCCCGTTACCAGAGACGACGGCGAACTTGCCATCCGGGGTTTTCTGGACCGAATACGGGGTTAGCAGCAGCCCTTCTTGCTCTTGGCCGCCTTGGGACGACTCAGACCCGGTGCTGCCGGCATGATCTTGTTGGGATTGGTTCGTTTGATCGCCTGCTTGACGGCTTTCGGCTGATCCTGAACTTTGGACAATGGGATTTTCGGCATTGGATACTCCTTGGGTTTTGGTGCTTTCTTGGATTCCGGGTGATTCAATCTGGCCCGAAATGGAATTTGGCGCAGGCGACAGCGCATCCAGTGCGCGACGTTTTGCCAGTTCTTGACGCGCAGCCCGACCGCGTTCGAGGCCGCTGCTGTATTCATTGGTGTCGTTCTGAACGATCTGACGGAATCCGGGATCCGTCCGCAGCACAGACAAAGGCGTTTTGATCGTGTCGTCGTAGATGGCGCGAGATTCATGCGTCTCACGAACCGGGGCAAACGCATCCGCAAAAGGCTGGTCATGCCGCGCATCGCTTTCCTGAAGGCGACGATGAACCGCTGCTGCGCTCCCGGGTGCGCCCATCAGGGCGGTCTGGATCACGGTCTGGTGGAGGGTGTCTTTGACCTGCTTGAAAAGATCCTGGGCCGTTGCTTCGGGGTTCAGGCCGACGCGAGACTTATCGATCCCAAACTGCGCCAGGGTCGTCCCCTCCTCGCCTGCGATCTGTTCCGCCATGGTCTTGACGAATTGCTTCTCAAAGTCGCGCCAGTTGCCTCCGGCTGCGCGCTTCAGCATGTTGACCTGGTCTTTGAAGCCCAGCTTCTCGCCAAGGTACTCAGCCGCTCCCATGCCGACGCTTCGGGTGAGCGCTTGGGGCTTACTGAGTCCGTGCTCGATGCCGTTGGCGTACTCATCCCCAGCGACCTGACTGCTCATCATCAAGAGCGGAATGGTCTGACCGCCCGTAAACAACCCTACGGCATAGCCCGGTGCGTTGGAGATCGTGGACGCGATCGCGCCTTCCAGATTCCGGTTGAAATCGTTCGGCGCCTCACCCATTTCGGTTTGGCGCATTCCCAGTCGCTTGCGCGCTTCAAGCTGTGCGCGACCGTAGCCTGCTGCGCCCGGGACACCCAGCGATTCACCGACATCGGCCACCATCTTGTTGAGGCCGGCCGCCTGCTGCTTGAGGATGTCCCCGCCTTGAATGACGCCTCGCGTAATGGGGCTTGCGTTTCTGAGCTCTTTGCTGCGCTCAAAATTGAAATCCGTGGACTGAGCTTGACCCTTGATTGGGGCTGCATTGAAATCCGCTTCACGCTCGGCCATCGCCTGAGCTGATTTGGGATCCATGCCATTACTGCGGTTACGGGAAGCAATGTCTTCGACCCGGCCACCAAAATCCTCGTTGGCAATCGATCCGCCCTGGTACTTCTTGTTGAAGTATCGAGAAACCGCACCCAAAGGTCCGGGCTCGCCCATAAAGCGCTTACGCTGATCGGGTGTTGCCGACTCATAAAGGTCGCGGACACGATCCATGTATTCAGGCTTGACCGGGACGCCCAGTTCTCGATGAAGCTGGATCAGATCCGGATCTGCCTTGATGCGATCCTTTTCCGGNATGCTTCCAGAATAGGAAGCCCGATCCAAGCCGACCATCTTGGGCTGGCCNTAGGCNGCGTATTCGGGTGAATTTGGATCTTGGGCCGCAAGGTATTCACGGCGCTGCTCTTTCGNAACCGGGAGCTTGAATTGTTCGGCAGGCTCAATGTGCTCTACNGCGGATTTCACTGCGCTCAGGCCGCGCTTGAGTAGGCCAGGCTCTTCGGCCTTGATTGGTTCAGGTGCTTTCGGTCTTTCAAGCGGCTCAAACTCCATGTCATCGGTGAGCTTGATGCCGGCCGCCAAAGGCGGTTCGGATGCAGGCGTAGGCTGGTATTCGCCCCGACGACGACGCGCCCCAATCGGCTCAACGTGCCACGGCTCATGCCCCATCGGGAAATGAAGGCCGTAGTTGGCCGCATTTTCATGAACCCACTTTTTGACGTCGTCACTTTCATACCCAAGATCACTGGCCAGATCATGGTTGTGCATCGAGCGACCGGGAGGCGCGACGTTATGACGCGCAGCCGTTTCCGACCCATACTTTTTGATGGCTGCATCGTAAAGCTGGGCCTGACGCTCGTTCGATCGGTATCCCGAATTGACCCATACTTTTCCCGGCGCATCCGAGATCAGTCGATCAAGGTTGCCGTGAAACTCTGAAGGACCGGCGCTTTCGGGGCGCGAAACGTCTTCTTCAGGAAGGTCTACAGGGTTGCCGCTCTTGAGGTCGAATACTGCCATGGGGTGTTACTTGCTGGGGGTAACAGGAATCGGTTCGCCAGTTTGGTAGGCGTAACCGTTGTGTTTGATAACGGGGATCTTCTGGGCTGGGTTCTTTGGATCTTTGATGAATCCACGCTCACCATCCTGAGCTACGCGATGGAGCTTCTCCTGTTTAACGCCCGGGGAGTAATCCATCATGGTCTGAACGTCTCGGGTCTGGCTGTCGCGTTTTCCCCTGAGATCGTCATCCGCCTCAACGACCTTGTCTCCCATGCCGTTTAGCTGGAAGTAGTCGCTGGCTTTCTTGCTGTTGAAGGATTCGGGTTTTGGCGGTTTGGATCGGCTGCCTGCCCCCAGGCCGCTGCGGTCGTTTTTGTCCTGATGCGAGACTTCGGTGTTGACCTTTTCGCGATAGAGATCCTGCTTGGTCTGCTCAGTGTTTCCTTGTTCGCCATAAAGGCCGGCATGAGCGCTACGCTCACCCGCAAGGGCCCTGTTAGCGCCTTGAACGGTCCGCTGGGTCTCGGCCTGTTCATTCCTAAGATCGATCAAGGATCGTTTTTCTGGGTTGGTTGAGGCGCGTTCCAGTGAGTCAGCAAGACGCTTGCGCGCATCGGGATCTGCTTCCAGTCGGTGATTGAGTGCAACGATGGCCGCATTCGCGTTGAGGATGTGCTTGGCATCTACAAAGGCGTAGGGGTCATTGGGGTCTGATGTCCCGTCTCGGCTGGCCCATGCGGTATAGCTGTGGGGCTTTCCGGTTTTGACGTCAGTCCCATCGACCTGAATCCGGCCCGTAAAGAGATTGGGATCTTCGTGGTGCTGATCGAATCCGATGAGTTTTTTGCTGGTGACCTTGATTCGGGTTCCTGTTTGGGGATCCACGGCTTCAGAGCCAATCCCGCGATTGTTGACCCGATAACCATGGAAATCGGACATCGTGCTTTGAAATTCTGGATCGTTGACGTCGCGCTTACCCTGGACGACCTCGCCTGTCATTTGCTGCAGGCGCTGGACCTTGGGGGTGTCTGCAATCATGTCCCACGGAAGGCCGGTCTTGTTGGCCAGGTGATCGAAGTCCTCATCGCTCACATTGCCGCCGATCGCCAATCGATTTGATATATCGAGGCTGCGGTTGCGGTCGTTCTCATGGTTGAGCTTCTCGGTTTCCGCTTGGATCTTCTGACGCTCGTAGCCCTTGTTGGCAGCTTCAAGTCCCAGTCGATAGCGACGATCCTGAGCCTCCTGCTGAAGGAGACGATTATGCTCATCCGTCGAGTGCATCCGATGGTAGGCCTCAAGGCCGCCCACCAGCCCATTCATAAAGCCTTCTGCGCCGAAACCAAGGTCGGACATGGGGATCTCCAAGATAACTAAGCGTGATTGGATCGCAGCTTCTTATGTGCGCCAACTTCCACGATTTGAGAATGAAAAAACCCGCCGAAGCGGGTTGTGTGGGGTGATTTTGCTGAGGGTTATAAAAGACAGGCCAAAAGGGACACAAGCCCTGTGTCCTCGGCACTTGCCGCAGCGATAGAGGCCATCGCCTCACCAGCTCCTCCGCCTCCTGCAGCGCCTGCAGTTGCCGCCTCTCCGCCCGCAGCTGCAGCTTCGCCACCAGCTTCCGCACCAACATCTGATCCAACTTCTGCCCCTGTGTCCGCCCCGACCTCTCCTCCTGCGTCTGCAGTCGGCTCCGTCAGGACCGGCTCATTGACTTCTTCCACCTCATCCTCGGCTTCAGGCGCTTGAGGCGTACCGTTCTCGGCTTGTGGCTGTGGGGTGCTGGGTTTTGCGTTGAGATCGTTGAGGCTGGCTCTTGTTTGTGAAACGGCTGGAGGATTAGCTTCATATTGGCTGGCCAGCTGTTCGGTGTCTGCGGTTTCCGCATCCGTTGGGGAGACCTGGCTGTCCGGTTTAAGCGCGTTCTGCAGGGTGTAACTGGCGCCGAGCTTTCCGGCGGCGTTACTGAGTCCGCCGCTCATGTAACCGCCAGCCCCAAGACCCACTGCCTGCCCTGCCGCATTCCATTCGCCTGCCGTGCGCTGCGCGTCCATTTCGCGATTGAAGTTCAAGCGCTTCGTTTCGTTTTGAGCGACATTCTTCAATAAATCGTTTGCCTGTGTTCGGTAATCCACACCGAGATCGATTAAGCCCGCCATGCGTTACCTCTGAATCTTGCGATCGAGCGTTGAAAGGCCGCCCGACATCACGCCATTGATGCGGTCCCAGACGTCGTTACGCGCCGTGTTTTCAGCGCCTACCGCTGCCGACGCCCGACCAAGGGAAAGATTTTGATCAACCGCCTCTTTTTGCTGGGGGGTCATAGTCACCCCCATACGGCTCAGATCGCGGGTCATAGCGCCCTGCTGATTCTGGTAAGCCGTATCCATGTTGTTGCCAGCCATTTGCGCGGACTGATCGTATTGAATCGGGTTGAGGCCCTCATGGATCAGCTTCTGCTCTTCCGGCTGAAACCGATTCTGATAATCCGCCCACTGTTCCCTGGCGACATTCGCGAAGGGGAAACTGGCTTCGTAAGATTGTGATGATCCGCCGCCACCGCCCATGGTCAGCCTCCTTATGATGCTTTTGAGTATTTGTCGTAAGCGTCGAGCCCAAGACCTACGGCCGTTCCCGCTGCGTTGGCTGGAGCCATTGAGGACAAATGGTTGTATTCCGCGTTGGCTTCAGATTGGCTCAATGCGCTATTGGCCACCGAGGACAGACCGCCCATTGCGGTTCCGGCTTGGTTATTGCCCATGGCAACAATGTTTTGCAGGCCTTTGAGGTACTCGTTCTGAGTTCCCATGCGAGCCTTGGTGTCCGCGTTTCCAGCCGTTGAAGCCAGATTGTCAGCTACGTCAGCCCGCTTCATGATGGATGCGCCACTTGCGGGGCTAATTCCTGCCTTGGCCATGCTGGCTTCGGTTTGCTGCGCCAGAGGGGTTCCCTGCTTGTAAACATCACCCGTCGCCATGGTTGAGGCTTCATTTGCAGCCTGTGGCGTCTTGTACCAGTCGACATTCCCCATGTATTGGTTTTCGACGGGAACCATGTTTTTCTTGTAGTAGTTCCATCGCTCGCCTGCGATCTTGGCCATGGCCTGATCCCAAGGGCTTTCGTGCAGTTTGGTTGAGTGTGCTGGTGCCATAATTGCGCCCCGATTAGAGATCCATGTCGTAGACCGTGTGGGTCTTCCTGAACCCCTTGTAATCCGAGGGGCCCTTTGCGTGACGATAAAACCGTAGGATGTCGAATTCCTGAGACTTCGCAATGTCCACGATCTGCGGAAGGTATTTGTCGATCAGATCATCATCCGACTGACCCCAGGCCATCCAAACCAAAAGGATCTTCTGACCAGAATAATCATCGACTTCCGGCCGAAAGATGACGAAGCCTTCATCTGCCAGCCATAGGTGCGCGACCTTGTGGACGCAATCTGCGTAGACGTCCTCAAAGCGCCACGTCCCACCTCGGAGTTTCTTGACCTCCTTGAGTCCATCCAAAACAAAAGGCCAACAGGATCGGATATAGGCAGGTTTAAGGCTCATTGCATCCAGGGTGGTGGGGTTGGAAAGGATTCGCTGAAATCGCCAGACGTCGGCCAGTCACGAAGGGCTTGGCGGTAGATCATCAGTTCAGTGAATTGCTCTGGCGTCAGCGACGTGGGGATGCCCGCTTCGATCTGATCGCGATGTCTAATCGAAAACCAATCGGTGTTCCCGAGAAGCGTCACTCTCTGGTCTTTCAGGATCGGGATGTTGGGCAGAGGGTCTTTAACACGAAGAATTCCGTCCGCAACATAAACTTTTGATCCGTCGACAAGCCGATTTGCTACCGTCGGTATCGTCGCATCTGGATCAACTTCTATTACGCCAAACTTTGTTTTGTCGACGTATAAGTCGGCCGCCTCTAGCGAACCCGTCGTGGAATGGTCAATAGCGCCTGAAGAAAGCAGATAAACAACGGTCTGCCTCATAACAGTTGCTCCGTAATATAAAAATTGGCTTGCCCGCTAGTGCCGCCATCGCCCGAATGAGCAATGTATGCGTTGAACCACAAGAATTGATTTGCAGGAACCGTGACGTAATAAACAATCGAAGAATAAAGATGCCGTTGCTGGATCTGATTTCCCCATTTGTAATAGGCATCCCACCCAAGCCCCCATCCATCCACAGACCAAAGGTCCATGTGGGCACTGGTCAGGTTCAAAGCACTCAACATTTCCCATTCCAGCCTTAGCAGGACCGGACGGCCGGGGCTATTGTTAAAGGAATACCCCCAACTTTCGGCTAAAGTCGATTGCCCTGACGCGCTGTAGGTTCCACCTTGGTAATACGGTTGCGTTCTTGCAATGCTGCCCGACCAGATCTTTTCCGCGTGGAGATCCGAGATCTTGGCGTTGTTGATTGCTGCGTCTTGGATTTTTGCCGTCGAAATTTCGGCATCCTTAATCAAAGCATTGGTAATTGCTGCGGTAGCGATCTTTGCTGTATCGATCGAGGCGTTCGCTATGGCCGCATGTTTGATGTATACGCCCGGAGGATTCCCATGGATATCCGTGGTTCCAAGAACCACAAAGGGGACATTTGGATCTGTCGTTGGATCCCCATAAGCGCTGGGATTAGGATCTGAATCGCCAGGGCTTCCTATTGCAAACTTGTCCGCTCGCACATAGAAGCGAGACCCCAGAGAGTTATTTATGATGCCGTACCCAGCAACAACGCCATTAACGTCAGTCTTAATGTATTGCTGCGCCGTCAATCCATAGGTTGGGTCGTACAGCGTTTGATTAAGGGTTTCGAGTTTGGCGTTTTGATTGCCGATCGTCGTCTGCAATCCAAGCCACCATGCTGCACTGGTCGGCGTTGTTGATAAAAGGTTGGTAACAGTTGATTCCGTGTTGCCCTGACGAGTGCCAAGAGCTGTTATCAATGTCGCCTGCGAATCAGTGACGGACTGAAGGGTAATGATTGCGCTGCCATTGGCGCTAATTTTTGTTTCGAGCTGATTGTGCACATCAGCCAATTGCCCTCTGACGGATTGAGGAAGCGAGGCTGGGCCATTGATGACATCAACCTGCTGGCCAAGCAACTGAAAGAAGGGGTCGTTAATGACGTCGGAAATGACTTGATCAACGATATCCGACACTTGGCCGGGCGGAAGAAACCCCGGCGGCAGCCCGCCGTTTGCGGCACTAACGGCCGCATTGATGATTTCCGTTCTGACCGAAGCCGGAACGCCACCCTCAACAGCTTGACGCAAGTCGCGCAGGAATCCGTCCAGCGCTGGATTCAGGCCGGATGGTACTTGGCGAAGACCCATTAGACTTCCTTCAGTTCAGAGACGGATGTGGCGACCGACACCATTTTGATGCGCGCCGATCCAATGAGCGTGATTTGATAATTCAGGCAACGATACCCTGACGGCAGGCGGAAAGGATCGTTACTGCTGACTGATACATTCGTCAGAAGGTTTCCGTCACCGTAGAGATTGAACGTGATGGGATTACCCGAAGATGCTTCGGAAATCACCTGAGCCGCGCCAAAGTTACTCGGCAACGGAAGCTGAAATAGCTTGCTGGTCCATGTGTAGGTCAGATACGAAGATCCGCGTTCCCACGAGACAATCGAACCATCTGACTGAAGGGCATACAACGTATCCGTCAGAGGGTCTGAGTAAAACGCCGAAAAGATCTGATCAACCTCGACAAAATCCTTGGTCGCCGGATTGAACACAAAAGACATGGATCCATTCGATCCAAAGTATTTCTGTTCGTAAAAAGCGCCTGTGATATTGGAGGGAATGAAGTTCTGCCATTGGGTTCTTGAGAAAATCGATTCGGTCGCCACCTGGGGATTGTTTTGATCAATCGCCACCAAACCAAAGGGACTGGCGTACAGGGCATAGTCGCCCATATCCACAATTGATCTTGCGCTGGCGCAGGCCTGATAGGACTCCAATTTGACCGCAGACCAGCTGGCCGGGTCCGTTCCAACAATCAGCGCCGGGAATCCTTCCGTCAGGACGATGATGCCGGCAGCCGTTAGTGAGAGCCCCACAATGGGATAGTCGACGTTTACCTGATATTCGACCGGCCACGCTGAAGGAATGTAGGGATAACAGGCGTAAACCGTTTTCCCAACAAAGCCCACAATGACGCCACCCGGCATGACAATGATGCCTTTGAGGTTTGACGGCGGCTCATACCATCCAATCGTTGGAATCACTTCCGCGAGCTGCGTGTCGGTCGCGTAATCGACAAAGGTCGCTGTGGGTGAGTACGGGATATCGTAAATGACGTTCCCACTGGAATCGGTGACCAGATTGCCGCTGGAATCCGTTTTAGGGACCAGTCGATAGTTGCCATTGATGTCCGTTCGATAAAGGCGGATCGAGGCAATGTTGTAGTCGTAAGGGCCATTCAACGACGTCGTAGGCAAGGCATTGAATGTCACTGCCGTTCCCTGCGTCATAGCGCGGTCTGGCGTCGGATTTGAAGGCGGGCCCTCCTCTCCGTATCCATTCACGAACGTCGCAACGTAGACGCGATCTCGGAGCGAAGACGCGATATCCGTTTTTGTCCAGGTATTGCGATTGGTCGATGAATCCGCTGATGCGATCAGAACAAATTCAGTCCCTGTCCATGCCCACGTCGGAAGACTTGAGAAAGCCCCGGATCCGTCTGTATTGGTTCCATAAAAAGGATCCGCCGCATCTTGCAAGCAAACCGCGACTTGATGGGTCTGATTCAGGATCTTATAAGGCGGCGAATGGCTTGAGCTCCAATCGGTTCCGCCCAGCTGGAAATGCCCTGTGTCCTGATAGCCCACCTGATAGGCATAGGTATCCGCGACAATCTGGGTTCCATGGCTGTTGTTGGTTTGAGTGCTATTGCTGCCCCAATGAACAACAACCGTGTCGCCATCGTTGAATGGATGGCTGTTGGCTGCAACCACGACGTTATAGGGCCCGTTGGTAGTGTCGTCTTTCTGCTTCTGGATGCTGCTCCAGTTTGCCATCTTGATATTGAATCCGCGGATCCTGAACTCATTTGTCGCGCAGTCCGTCGTCAGGACAACTGTATAAGGCCCCTGCGACGCAAAGCCAGGAACATTCAGGATGATCGAATCGTTGTTCTTGAGTCCGTGATCGCCCGAACATGAAACTTTGGGCAGTTTGGCGTTGCTGGCGTCGTGCGTGTATTCAATCGTGACCGTGTTGACCGTACCCGTCCCGGCTTGCGTGAAGGAATACATGGGCAGCGCAGGAACCGGAAGACCGATATTTCTGGAATTAGCTGGGGCCCCACTCCCTCCGCCCAGGATGTTTTGATCCGTGACGCGGAAATTGCTGCCATCGGCATAGTAGATCCGGTTCAATGAATCCGTGGCCAAGGGCGCTCGAACCACGTTGACCTTGCCATTCCACGCCAACCAACGCGAAGGATGTTTGTAGATCGTGTCGTTCCCAGACGGTGAGATCCCTGACGCTGCGGCGTAGGCCGTCGTCTTGAACGCAATCAAGTCCCCGCTTTGAATGAGACAGTTCTTCGCCTCGGTTGCCTGAGAATCCTGAAGGCGTTGTGGCGCGACGACAGAGACCTGTCCTTGAAACCCTGGCACCGTGATCCGCATTAGTCCGTTCCTCCGACCGCTTGATCGGACTCCTCGATTTCTTCGACTTGCTTGGGCGCAACCTGGGGACCGACCTCGTCATGGACCGCATTGATGATGCTGTTCACTTCTTCCCAAGGCCGCTTGGCGAGATACCCCATCATGAGGTTCAGCGTCTGAATCGTCAGTTCGACTGTTGGCATGGGGGTCTCCTTAGAGGGCATAGCGAATGATGACAATGCCGGAGCCGCCGTTGCCTCCGTCCCCGCCGCCAGTGGCGCCTTGACCTATGCCGCCAGCACCTCCGCCACCTCCACCGGTGTTCGATGTTCCAGAAACACCGTTCCCGCTAATAGCACCAGCGCCACCGCCGCCAGCACCGCCAACTCCAGCAGGGAGGCCGGGACTAGTATAGATACCGCCGCCACCTCCACCGCCGTAATAAGTGGCTACCCCGGAAATAGAGGATGAGATCCCAATACCGCCTCCGCCACCAGCACCAGAGCTGCCGCCAGCGGCCCCAGCCCCGCCTGCACCGCCGCCTCCGC
>Ga0007863_1000037_pt1 | contig 22405 bp, 27 predicted proteins | sample CryBogCBH10Sep07_FD_54996 | JGI IMG/M metagenome (GOLD analysis project Ga0007863, IMG submission 54996) | Freshwater microbial communities from Crystal Bog, Wisconsin, USA - CBH10Sep07 | ecosystem: Environmental > Aquatic > Freshwater > Lake | place: Crystal Bog, Wisconsin, USA | collected... | reverse complement strand
GGGTTCGCAAGGCATTGTCGGATCGCAAGGTGCAACTGGAACACAAGGGCTTGTTGGTATCCAAGGTGCGATCGGTGCGCAAGGACAAATCGGCGCACAAGGTTTTTATGGCACAACAGGACTTCAAGGCACTCAAGGTATCCAAGGCCAAGCAATTCAAGGCACTACTGGTACAAGCGGTGTTACTTACATTGTTGATTATTTAGATGGAGGCGCATCAGTTCCTAACACCGACATCATTTACGATGCTGGAACATCAGGCTCTACAACTACAACTTGGACTTACACCATTGATGCTGGCAATTCCACCGTCAGTTTCTAACATAGGAGAAAATAAATGACCTCACGCCTACAACAACGCCGCGATACCGCCGCTAACTGGACATCAAATAATCCAACATTAGCCGCAGGTGAAATTGGGCTAGAAACTGATACCGCCAAGTTTAAGATCGGTAACGGATCAACCGCTTGGACTTCTCTTGCCTATGCCAACGGAATCACCGCATCTACAACAGATACCCTTACTAACAAGACTTTGCTTAACGATGCTTTTATCGGCGCGCTAGAGAACGCAAATGTTGTTGCATCTGCCGCTACTGGCACAATCAACATTGATGCCATTACCTCAACCGTTTGGTATTACACTTCAAACGCATCTGCTAACTTCACGCTAAATGTTCGCGGTAACTCAGGCACATCTCTCAACACTCTCCTTACAACAGGCCAAGCCATCACCGTTGTATTCCTAAACACCAACGGATCAACGGCTTATTACGCTAACGCTTTTACTATTGACGGCACATCAGTAAGCCCTAAATGGCAAACTGGAACTGCCCCAACAGGCGGAAATGCCTCAGCGATTGATGTTTACTCTTACACAATCCTAAAAACCGCATCAGCAACTTACACAGTATTAGCATCTCAAACTAAATTCGCGTAAGGATTTCTTAATGCCAATTATCAGTAGCAAAGCGAGTATGTCTGCACAAGCCTATGGGCTATTTGGTGTTACTGCCGCGCCTTTTGGTCCTGTTGGGGCTTACGATGCGCTCGCTACTGTAACCGTACCTAGCGGTGGTGCTTCAAGCATTACTTTTTCTGCTTTGCCACAAACAGGGTATAGCCATTTGCAAGTAAGATATATGGCGCAAGATAATCGCCCATCTTATGCTGCTGATGATATTCAAATTTATTTTAATGGTGATACAACAACATCTCATTATCAATCTCACAGATTGTATGGTTTTGGAAATGGTTCCGCTAATGCAGATGCTCCAAATGGTTTGTCAGGAGTTTTAGCGGGATATGTATATTCATCTAATGGTGGTTTAGGTTCTGCTTTTGGTGCAGGAGTAACCGACATACTTGATTACACAAGCACAACAAAAAATAAAATAACAAGGACAATTAGCGGTACTGATAATAACGGTGGTTCAGGTGTTAATTCTGGTCAAGTAGGTATCACTTCTGGACTTTGGAATACAACTCCTGTTGCTATAAATAGTCTTACAATTATTCCGGGCAACGGAACTGCATTTAATCAGTACTCTCAATTTTCTCTCTACGGTATAAAGTAAAGGCGGGGCTAATATGACTACTAATACTATGGTGGCGTTGTATTCAACAACATTAGTATCATCAGCATCAACTGTAACTATTGGTTCAGGACTTACTATTCCTCAAACCTATACCGATTTAATGTTGGTTGTAAGTGCTGGAGAAACAACCTCTAATGGCAGTTACACAATAACAATCAATAGCGATACTGGTAATAATTATTCATATACTCAAATGTATGGAACAGGCTCATCTGCTGGTTCTAGTCGCACATCAAATGATTCAACAATGTATATCTTTGGTGTTGGGTATGGCTCAAATACTTACGGAACATCAATAGTTCAATTTCAAAACTATGCCAATTCAAGCATTTATCGTACAGTTTTATCTCGCGGAAGCGTTGCTGGTTCAACAGTAGTTGCAAGAGTTGGATTATGGCGCAACACTTCTAACGGCATTAAGCAACTAGATATAACTGCTAGCGGAACTTCATTTACCGCAGGTTCTACCTTTACCCTTTACGGCATAGCAAACGCCGACATCGGTGCTTACGCTACTGGCGGTGTTATTACCCAAGATGCTAACTACTACTATCACGCATTTGGTAACTCAAGTTACTTTACTCCAACCCGCAATCTAACGGCTGATATTTTGGTTGTTGCTGGTGGCGGTTCGGGTGGCGGTGGAGCCGCAGGTGGCGGTGCTGGCGGTGTTATTTATCGTTCAGGTTGGTCATTAACCAATGGAACTGCTTACACTTGCACCGTTGGTGCTGGTGGACCATCGGGTGGTTCTGCATCAGCCCAAGGTAATAATGGTTCTGATTCTTTCTTTTCATCAATGCAAGCATTTGGTGGCGGTGGCGGTGGAGCCGCAGTTGGTTCATCTGCTAAAAATGGTTTAAGCGGTGGTTCAGGTGGTGGCGGTTCGGGTGCTGCATCTAATCCTGCTGGTACAGGTGGTTCATCAACACAAACATCAAACAATGGCGGAACTGGTTATGGTAACGCTGGTGGTGCTGGTGTTTATCCTTCGCCTTACGATTCAGGCTCGGGTGGTGGAGCAGGAGCCGCAGGTAATAATGGTTCATCAGGAAATCAAAATGGTGGAGCAGGATTATCTAATTGGTCATCTTGGTTGCAAGCCGCAGGACTTGGTCAAAATGTTAATGGAACTTATTACATCGCTGGTGGCGGTGGTTCATCAGGCGGTATTGATGCTAATGGTATTGGTGGTTTAGGCGGTGGCGGAAACGCTGGTGTTTATATTGGTTCTACTCCATACGCAGGTAGCGCAGGTTTAGCAAATTCAGGCGGTGGTGGCGGTGGCGGAAATGGTGCTGGTGTTGGTGCGGCTGGCGGCGCTGGTGGTAGTGGTTTAGTAATCGTTAGATACGCTAAGTAGAGGGTGGAGTAAATGGCAAATCCTAATTATGTTTTACTAGAACGCATTACCGTAGGTGAGGCTGGCGCGGCTAGCGTTACTTTCAACAACATCCCTCAATCGGGTTATACCGATTTGAAGATTGTTGTATCTGCCCGAACCAATTATGCTTCCAATCAAGATAATCTAAATATAACCTTTAATAATTCAACAACAGGTTATAGCGAAAAAACTTTACTTGGTACTGGTTCGGCAGCCGCTTCTTATAACAGTTCAAACCCTTACATTGGTTGGGATTATTGTGCTGGCGCAAATGCAACTGCCAATACTTTTGGTAATTTAGAGTTGTATATTCCTAACTACACTTCTTCAAATTACAAATCTATTTCTATGGATTCAGTTGAAGAAACAAATGCAACAGCAGCATATTCCAATTTAACTGCTGGGCTTTGGTCAAACACAGCGGCAATTACTATCGTAAAATTTACGCCCAATAGCAGTTCAAGTTTAGTTCAATACTCAACCTTCTCCCTATACGGCTTAGCCGCAGTAGGCACTACTCCTGTTATTGCCCCATACGCAAGCGGTGGAGATATTATTGAAACCGATGGTACTTACTGGTATCACGCGTTCCTATCATCAGGAACATTTACTCCTGCTAAGGCATTGAGTTGTGATGTGTTGGTTGTAGCGGGCGGTGGTGGTGGCGGAAATGATTTAGGTGGTGGTGGTGGTGCGGGTGGACTACTTGCACTAACTTCTCAAGCACTTACATCTAATGTCGCACAAACCGTAACCATTGGTGCTGGTGGTGCTACTGGCGCAACTGTTGGTTCTAATGGTTTCAACGGAAGCAACTCTATATTTGGTTCTAATACTGCTATCGGTGGTGGCGGTGGACAAGGTGCTTCAACAACCGCACTTACTACTGGCGGTTCAGGTGGTGGTGGAACATATAACGGTACTGGCGGTAGTGCTACATCAGGTCAAGGCTACGCAGGCGGTAACGGTGCAAGTGGCGGTTCTGCTTATGCAGGCGGCGGTGGTGGTGGAGCAGGTGGCGCAGGTGGCGTTGGTCTTGCTTCTTCATTTACTGGCGGTGCTGGCGGAGTTGGATATTATTCAACATTAACTGATGCAGTTGGCTCTTTAATGGGGCTAGGTGTTTCAGATGGAACGCATTATTACTTTGCTGGCGGTGGCGGTGGAGATGGTTCATACCCATCAGGCGCAGGAGTTAGCGGTGTTGGCGGTAAAGGTGGTGGCGGTACAGGTGGGCGTGATACAAGTTCTGCTCAAGTAGCCGCAACTGCTGGTACACCAAACACAGGTGGTGGCGGTGGTGGTGGTACTTGGGATAGTGGACATACACCATTTGCAACTGCTGGTGCTAAAGGCGGTTCAGGAATTGTTATTGTTAGATATGCTATTTAATCGGGAGAATAAATGACACAATACTTCGCACAAATTGAAAACAATGTTGTTACACAAGTTATTGTCGCAGACCAATCCTTTGTGGATTCAATCGGCGGACAATGGGTTGAAACCGACTACGACGGCAAGTTCAATAAGAACTATGCAGGAATAAATTACGGTTGGGATGGAACAGGATTCTTCCCGCCAAAGTGCCACGATGAAGCGGTGCTAAATACCGACACTTATCTTTGGAACTGCACTAACCCTGCTCACGACATCAAACCATTAGGAGAAACAAATGTCTGATACACCTACAAAAATCGTAGCCGATTTAGCAACTGGCGAAACTAAGGTTATCCCTTTAACTGCTGAGGAAATCGCACAACGCGAAGTGGATGCTAAGGCCGCCGCAGATGCTCAGGCTCAACGCGATGCAGATGCCGCTATTGAAGCAGGGCTAAAGGCTAGTGCTAAGGCTAAGTTGGTTGCTGGACAACCTTTAACTGAGGCTGAGGCAAACACTCTTATTATCTAGTAGGATTTAATAATGAATTTAGTCCAAAAGGCGGTTGGACAAGGTGGCAAATTAGCACCTTTAGCAATACCAGGAACATTTGGCGGTATGAATCCAAGTGTTTTTGTTGATCCAGACGGCGATATTCTTGTCAATGTTCGCGTAGTTAATTACATTCTTTATCACTCAGAACATCATCAGCGCTTTCCTTCCAAATGGGGGCCGCTTGCTTATCTGCATCCTGAAAAAGATCAGCGTTTAGTTACAGAAAATTATGTAGTTAAACTCAATGCCGATCTTGAAATGACCAACTATGCCAAGATTGAAATGCTCAACTTGCATACCCCGATCTGGGAATTTGTTGGATTAGAAGATGCTCGCCTGGTTTACTGGGATGATAAATATTATTTAATCGGTGTTCGCCGCGATACAACTACTAACGGCGTGGGCCGTATGGAGATGACTGAAGTTGAACTTGATAAAAGTGCTTGGACAGTCAAAGAGATTTCTCGCAACCGTCTTGAAGTACCAAGTCAGTCTTACTGCGAAAAGAATTACGCTCCTATTCTTGATAAGCCTAATCATTTTGTTAAATGGCACTCACCCGTGGAGATTGTCAAAGCAGAAGGCGATCAAGTTACACAAGTCAGCGTTCGGCAAAACTTACAACCGCCTAAAGATCAACGCGGAAGTTCGCAACTTGTACGATGGGGTAACTGTTACATCTCGATAGCGCACGAAGTCGATCTGTTTAAGAATTACCTGAATCAGAAAGACGGCATCTACCGTCATCGTTTGTGTGTTTGGGATGACCAACTAAACCTAGTGGGCATATCGCCAGAAGCGTTTAGTTTTTTAGATGGTCGAATTGAATTTTGCGTAGGCGCAGCCGAATACGAAGGTGATTTACTGGTTTCCTTTGGCTTCCAGGACAATGCCGCATTTGTGTTACGCGTACCACGCGCTATTGTTGAGGATATGATCGTGGAGGCGCTTAATGCTTAATGATTTAATTTATGAGTTATCCAAAGACCCATTTAACCCAAAGTTAAATTTTGATATTGCTGTTGAATATGAGAAAGAAAATCAAACAGCGAGCGCAGTTTCTTTTTATCTACGAACTGCCGAATATGGTTTTAATTCGCACCCTAGCGAAGTTTATGCATCGCTTCTTAAACTTGCTAAATGCTTTGAAGAGCAAAACGATCGACTTAACACAGTTTCTAATTGCCTGATGCAAGCGGTTTCTTACATTCCTTACCGACCTGAAGGCTATTTCTTGATGGCAAGATTTCATGAACGCCAAGGTAACTGGCAAGAAGCCTATACCTGGGCAAGCATGGGATTGCGCAAAGAAAAGTATCCAGAACTTCCAGTCGATGTTGATTATGTCGATTATGGCTTGAAGTTTGAAAAGGCTGTAAGCGCTTGGTGGATTGGTCGCGCAGATGAATCCATTGAAATCTTTAATGAACTACTAGCGTTAGAGATCACCGAGGAATACCGCAAAGCGATTGAGGCTAATCTTGCCGTTATTGCTTGATATTGGCGCTAACCGTGGCGATGCTACTGGTGCTGGTCTTAAACTTGGTTACGATGTAATAGCCGTAGAACCATCGCAAATTTATGCGCAACTTCTACAAAATTATATTTACAGTCCTCGCGTAACTGCTCTTAAATTTGCCGTATCTGACAAAGATGGCGAGCGCGTTGAGTTCTATGAAGCGCAAGAAGATGGGCTTAGCACTCTTAATAAAGACTGGCTAACCTCACCTGCAATGCCTTACAACGGCAAACCATTTAGAACTGTTTACGCTAACACGATCACGATAGATACCCTGGCTAATCTTTATGGCAAGCCTGATCTTATCAAGATAGATGTTGAAGGCGCTGAATGGTTGGTCTTTAAAGGCATGACCCGCAAAATGGGTACAATCACTTTTGAGTGGACTTACTCCACAATTGCTGAACACAGTAAGCAACTAGAGTATCTAGCCTCTTTGGGTTATACAGAATATTCAATTAGGTTTATTGAAAATCATTTAGAATTTCCGCCAGTAGATTCTTGGTTGCCAATAGATTTAGCCAATCTACTTAAAGAACAAATTGATTCTCGCGCACCTGCCTGGGAATCGCATGAATGGAAAATAGCAGAACTAAGGCCAACAGCAGATGTTGGAATGATTTGGGTACACTAATTAAGGAGAATAAATGGGCTTGTTAGATCGCCTTGCCGCTAAGGTAGCGGAACAGATTACAAAAGCGCCAACACTAGCGCCTTCCGCTTCTCCCGTGAATGTAAACGCGCTCACAAGTACTGACACTCAACATTACAACTCAATTCCAATGTATCGTGATCCGATTCTTGGTAACGCGCCATTCCCTGCTGCTGTACCACTATTCCCTAACGCGATTAACCCTCTTGGCGCAAATGGTCGGCCAGACCCACGCCGTTATGAATTCCTTGTTGCTCAAAACATCAACCTATTTGAGAACCGCTTAGTTCCATTTAAGACCCTACGCGTTGCAGCAGATCAGATCGATATTCTGCGCCGTTGTATTGAAGTTCGTAAGGCAAAACTTACTGGACTTGATTGGGATATTGTTCTTTCAGATTCAGCAACCGAACGCATCATTGCAGAATCAGGTGGCAATCACCTACGCGCAATGGCTGAAGCCCGTGAAAAGTTTGCTCCAGAGATCGCTCGCTTGCGTTCATTTTGGGAAACTCCTGATCCAGCAAACGGTCTAAGTTTCGTTGATTGGCTTTCAATGGCGATCGAAGAAATGGATGTTCTCGATGCGCTGGCTATCTGGCCTCAGATGAAGGCTAATGGCGAGATTCGCGGATTGCAAATTCTCGATGGCTCAACCATCAAGCCACTTCTTGATGATCGCGGTATGCGACCTGATCCTTCAGTTGGTCCTGCATATCAACAAATTTTGTTTGGATTCCCACGCTCTGAATTCCACGCTCCAGTAGATGATGAAGATGCAGATGGCGAATTTAGTTCTGATGAACTTGCTTACCTAATCCGCAATCGCCGCGCTAATTCAATTTGGGGTTATTCTCCAGTTGAGCGCTCGCTTCCAATGGCTGATATTTATCTTCGCCGTCAGCAATGGATCAAGGGTGAATTCACAGATGGTGTAATGCCTAAGTCTTGGATGGAATTGCCTGAAACTGCTGCAATGACTCCAGAACAAATCCGCGCTTATGAAGCCATTTACAACGATGAACTTTCAGGACAAACAGAACAACGCAACCGTATGCGCCTTCTTGTTCCTGGCGGTAAGTTGCAATTTGAAGCAGGTTACTCAGAAAAGTTTTCAGATCGCCTAGATGAATATTTAATCACTTCGATCACAGGACACTTTGGCGTTCTACCAACTGAACTTGGCTACTCTTCAAAGGGTGGCATGGGTGCATCTGGACATCAACAAGGTGAGAAAGAAGCCGCTGAAGCAATCGGCATCATTCCAACCGCTCGCTGGTTATCACAACAAATTTCAGCGCTTTCATATCGCTGGTTAGGTATGCCACGCGAACTTGAATTCCGTCTTGCTCCAAGCGATGCACAAGATAATCAAGAAACCGCAAAACGCGATGATCTTAAGAAGCGCAGCGGTGGAATCACGATTAACGAAGATCGCGCAGAACACGGTTTACCGCTTCTTGATACCCCTGAAGCAGATATGCCATTTCTTGTTGCTGGAAACGCTGTTTATCTATTTGGCCCAGATGGAATGGTTGCCGCTGGCACACCTCTTGATAAAGAAGGCCATGTTGAAGAAACTCCAGAAGAAACTTCAGAACAAGCCGCTCCAGAAGAGGCAAAGCCTGAAGAAAAACCTGCTGAGCCTGTTCAAGAAGAAGTTAAAAAGTTTATCCGTTGGATTAACCGCACAACTCCAAGTCGCGCATTTAACTTTGAGCATTTAGAGAAGTCTTACGCTGAAGTGATTAACAAGTTCATTGAGGCTAAGGATTTTGACGGCGCTCGCTGGTACGCCGAACGCTATCTGGGGTTGTAATGCATTGGCCCGCACATGGCACAACTGTTCGCCTTGCTGCTAAACACGCTGACCAAATTCGCAAAGGATTTAAAAGAGCATTTGATGCTAATGAGATCGTGGCTACATTCTTTGCAGCCCATCTTGGACACGGTGAAGTAACTACGCAAGAAGCCCGCAGTTGGGCAAACATTCATGTTGTCGCTGATAAGACTGCATTGATTGCATCCCTTACACCGCTTTATGCAGATGGCTGGGTTCTAGGCGAAGTTGCTGGCAAATATATGCTCGAAGAAATTAAGAAGGCTGTAAGTGCTGGCGTGATTGATTGGGATACTTGGAAACCAGGTAACGCTGCTGCATCTGCTTTGATTAAACCTTCAGGTGGCTTACAAAAACTTTTAGATCAAAGAGCAATAACAATTCAAGGTGTAACCAAAACTAAGTTAGACCGAATTGGAACTGTTTTAGGAAACGCCTTAGAATCAGGTATTACTCCTTCAGATGTTGCAATCATGGTCGATCAGGTAATTGATGATCCACAACAAGCGCTTGCAATTTCTCAAACAGAAATGAGCAGAGCAGTTTCGGTCGCTTCACGCAATGTTTATGAAACTTCAGGCGTGGAGCAAGTTGAATGGCTTGTTGCAGAAGGTTGCGAAGATTGTCAAGAAAATGCCGAGGCTTCCCCTATCGGTATTAACGAAGTTTTCCCATCGGGAGATACCGAACCGCCAGCACATCCAAACTGTATGTGTTCAATTGCTCCATATATGTCAGATGCACCAACCGATCAAACAGAGGAATAATCAATGACCACTATCACACCTGCGCCGTTACAACACGCAACAATTACTGTTGGAACCACGGCACAAACACTATTTACAACTCCAGTTGGAGTTCGTAGAGCGTTGGTTGTTATTCGTAACAACGATTCTAGCAAGACCATTTATGTTGGAGATGGCACAGTNACCGCTTCTGGTACTACTCAAGGCATTGCTATCCCTGCCGCTTCAACCATTCAACTTGAATTNACATCAGGTACANCAATCTCAGTAATTGCTTCTGGTGCTTCAACATCAGTTTCTTTCCTATGGACAGCAGGTAACTAATTATGGAACGCGATTTNACTACCGCTTATGCTTCAATTCTTAAGTACGATGAGAATGAAGATGGAACACTTATGGTCTATGGCAATGCCACAGACGATTCATTAGACCTAGATCAACAGATTTGCGATCCAGCATGGCTTGAAAAGGCAATGCCAGACTGGTTTACATCAGGTGGAAATATCCGTGAAATGCATGGCCCTAACGCGGCAGGAGTAGCCAAAGAATATGAAAATAAAAACGGTAAGCATATTATTGGTGTCCATGTTGTTGATCCATTGGCTGTTAAGAAAGTTAAGACTTCGGTTTATCGCGGATTCTCAGTAGGAATTAAAGCCCCACGCGTTGTACGCGACAACAAGGCTGCAAATGGTCGCATCATTGATGGATCAATTATCGAAGTTTCTCTGGTAGATCGACCAGCAAACCCAAACGCTAAGTTGATTTTGGCTAAGTCGGTTGATGGAGAAAGCACACTCGTACAAGTTGAGGAAATGCATGAATTTAAAGCACCTCTTCCAAGCGAAGTGTTTAAGAATACAAAGACCGAGAAAGGGTCAAAGATGGAAACAATTAAGCAGATCACGGAATTGGCTAAGTCTTTGACAACCGACACCGTGAAGTTTGACCAAGCAGCATTTGATGCTGCTCGCCGCGCAGTTGCGGCACTCATTATTGCTGAAGCCTCAGAAATGGGCGAAGGCGCAGATGAGAGTTATTCCCTAAACCAACTCGTTGAAGTCGCTAATCACCTCATTGCTTGGTATGAAGGCGAAGTTCAAGAAGGAGAAGCAACACCTATGTCAGACATCGAACTTTCTGCTGATGCAGAAGTAACAAAAGACCCAGACCCAGATACAACAATGGGTTGCAAGTGCGATGGTTGCGCTAAGTGCGCTGCTGATGGCGGTTGCGATTCAAAGATGTGTTCAATGCACAAGGATTCATCAAAGGATTCAATGAAATCTGCTGAAGGTCATAAGTGCCTAGAATGTGGTTGCAATACATTTGACGATTCACATGGTCGCACAGATGTAACAACTGCTGAGATCGTTGATCTTGGTGCAGAAAAGTCTGCTGAAGCAGATGCAACTGTTGATGCTACCGCTGCAATCGCGGAAGCAATCGCAGAACAAACAGAAGAGATTTCTGAGGCTCCAGTAGCCACAGAAGATGAGGGTCTAAAGGCTCTTGTCGCAGAAGCCGTTAAGAGTGCTATGGAAAAGTTTGAAGCAGAGAAAGTTACTCTAGTTGCTGAAAAAGAGTCAGCAGTAGAAAAGGCTTTGAGTCTTGAAACCGAACTAGCAGCGGCATTAGAAAAAACCGTTGCAGGTGGGCCAAAGCGCACCGCAACAAAACTATCAACAGAAACTCAGAACGCGCATATCACCAAGGCTTTGCAACTAAAGGCTAAGGCGGATGCTTCGACTGATCCTCTACTCGCTCGCGGATACCTAGAAATGGCTAAAGATGAATTCAAAGCCGCTGGTATCAAAGAGCAAACACTCTAAACGAAAAGGAAAATAATGCCTAACGCACAAGATATGTTTGGTGAAACATCACCAAAAGACTTGGCTATCAAGAACGAGGCTTTTGATGCTGCTCTAAAGTCAGCAGTAGCAAGCCCAAACCTTGATCCAATGTTCAAGCAAAAGGTAGATGCTGGACTTCCACAGGCTTTCGCCAAGAAGTCATTATCTGCTGACGGAGTTGCAGCACTTAACAATGCTCTTGCAGAAACAACTGCTGACATTGCTAAGGACATCAGCCTCACCAGTCCCCTCAATTCAAGTTTTGCAGCCTTCGACCTAGAAGCGCCTGCAAAGTACTTAGTACCAGTTCCAACACCACTTCGTAACAAGTTACCTCGTACCAAGGGTGTCGGTACTGCACATCGCATCAAGAGAATCACAGGATTCACTAACGCGATCACAGGAACATCAAACATCCACCCAGGTATCACAGAAACAACACAGAACAACTTTGCTGTTAATGGTTCTGCAAATCCTCTATACCTAAACCGTGGTCCTAAAATCAGTTACAACGCCGATGACAAAATATTCGCTTATTCCTCATTTGGTCTAAGCGATGATGTTACATTCGATGCACAATACTCAGGTCTTGGATACCAAGATTTGATCGCTACTTCTGCTCGCACACTTCTTTACTCATCAATGCTTGCTGAAGAGCGTATGCTTCTAATGGGTCGCGGAACTGCTGGTAACGGATTTTCTGGCGCACTTACTGCTCCAACAATTACTGCAACCGCTCGTACTGCTGTAACAGGTGAAACACCTATTTCTGCTGGTACAAAGGTATGGGTAAAGGCTACTTCTGATGCTGGTTCATTCGGTGATTCAGTTGTTTCTTCAGTTGCTTCTGCAACTCCAGACGGATCAACCCAAGTTATCGATGTAGTTATCTCTGCATCAATTCCTGGCGCAATCGGATACAAGGTGTTCTCAGGCGTTGGCGGTTCAGAACCTGCTGATACTGCTAAGTTCTACCAAGGCCGTACAGCAACCCTTAAGTACACACTACAAGGTGTTCTTGCTACAACTGGCGATGTTGCTTCTAACCACGCTAACGACACATCTGCTTACGGTGCTGGCTATGACGGTATCTTGGCTTATGTCCTTGGGCCTCAATCTGGTTACAACAACAACATCAACTCAACATTCTCTACCTCTAACCCAGGTGTAGAATTCCAAACAGCGTTTGCTTCAATGTACGCAAACAACCTTGCTAACCCAGACGAAATCTTCATGAACGGATCAGATCGTAAGCAACTTTCTGATGCAATCAAGTCTGCTGGTTCAACATCTGCATACCGTCTAAACCTAACTCAATCGGAAACAGGTTCTTTCGTCGGCGGCGCAACAATCGATGCACTACACAACGAAGTAACAGGCCGATTGGTTGATTTAACAGTTCACCCTTACCTGCCTCAAGGTGTAGCACCGATCTTGTCTTATGTTCTTCCTTTTGAAAACTCAGAAGTAAGCAACCTATGGGCAGCCGTGAATGTTCAAGATTACACATACTTGAACTGGCCAAAGATCCAACTTCAGAACGAAGCATCAACCTACTGGCGTGGAACATTCGTTTCATACGGCCCATCATGGTCAGGTGCAGTTTCTGGTATCAAGTCTGCATAACGAAACAAATAACGGAAAGGGTGCGTTCACGCGCACCCTTTCTATATAAAGAAGGAGGCGCGCAATGACAAGAATGATTCCACCAAAGGGTATGACAAGCGTATCGATTGACACGCCTAACGGTAAGAAAAGTAAATTTGTTGGTAAAGATGGATTACTTCATATCAACGATCCAAAACTTGTTAAAAAACTTAAAGAAGAAGGTTTAGGAGTAGCGAGCGCCAGCGGCGTTATTCAGCATAGTTCGGCAGTTGGCTACGATTGTAAAAAATGTGGTTTCGGTTCCTTTTTCAAAAAATGCTCAAAGTGTGGAGAAATAAATGGCTAATGCTTACTCAAATACAACGCACCAGTTCTCTACCCCTTATCTAACTTTAGGTGAGTACAAGAACGCTCCTACTGCTATCGATCTTGATAACTTGGTGTGGAATTCTCAAGACCCAGATGTCCAGGATGCAGAACTTACAAATGTTATTGCCCGCGCATCGTCTTGGATCGATACCTACTGCAATCAAGTTCTCGCCGCTACAACTGAAACCGAGAATATGCGCTCTCGCATTACCGCAGACGGAACACTTAGAATTCATCCACGCTACAACCCTATTGTTGCTCTCCTTGCTTTCAGTTACGGCAACCCTACATCTCAGATGAACACCGTTCCTGATCCTTCAATTGCCTGGATCGAAGATCAACAAATCATTATTCCTTGCGGTAACCTGGGATTCAATTATTCAACACAAGGCCCACTTCAATTTGGCTTTCCAGCATCGCCTCGCCAAGAAGTATTTATCAATCTTCAATATGTCGCAGGATACGCAAACACCACAATCGTTAGCGCAACCGCTGGACAATCAACAGTCGTTGTTGCCGATCCAACAGGCATCACCGCAGGTACAAGCCTACGCATCTATGATGGTTTTAATTCAGAATTAGTTACAGTTGCCAGCAACCACACATACGGTTCTGCCACCGTTGCTCTTGCAACACCTTTGTCTTACTCACACGCAACAGGTGTTTCAATATCTGCTCTTCCACCAGCAATCAAAGAAGCAGCAATCTTGGTTACAACCTCAATGCTCAAAGTTCGTGGCGATAACTCAATGGTAATGGCAGTTGCTTCACGCGCATCTGAAGCATCTTCAGGCAGTCAGAGGATTGGTACAGAACTTAAGATGGCTCAAGACCTTCTTAATCCTTATCGCAGGGTTCGCTAATGGCTCTTACTGGTCGCGCTGCCGTTCGCTCAACACTTGCAACCTTCATCAAGCCTCCAAGCGTAGATGGGTTAAACCAAGTCTTTACCGCATTTCCAAAGCGTATCGATTTTCAAATCAATTCTTTGCCATCTCAATTATCGCGTTGCGTGGCAGTTATTCATATTGAATCTGAAACAGAAAATCGCTTGGCTATCGGTGGCGCAACTAGCGGTATCAAAAAAGTAGATTATTCAGTTGCTATCCAACTCTTTCATCATTCTCAACAACGCAATTCTGAAGATGCCATGGCTGACTTTGATTATGTTGTCGATAACCTTAAAGCAAAACTACGCTCAGACCATCAGTTCGGCGATCCTTCTGGAACGCTTGTCTGGCAAGGTTCAGAGCCAGTTTTAAATGTTGCTTATGGCGAACCAATATCAAACGATGGAACATCAACCGAAATTTGGGCATCCGTAAGATTTGATGTTACCCAAATGATTCAAGCATAGGAGCAATAATGGCTAAATTCACTTACGAAGGCCACGATGAACGAACTTTTCCAAGTATCAGTATCACAGTAAAACCTGGCGATACATTTGAAGCCCCAGATGATTTTGCGGCTCACAATGTAAAGCCAACAAAAGCAAACAAATCAACCCCAAAAGTAGGAGATGAAGAATGACACTAGCACAACCATCCGTAAAGTCGTACCTCGGGGTTGCACTTGAGAGTACAAAAGGCACACCAGTAACACCAACTAACTTTGTACCAGTAACAATGAACTCATTTAAGCCAGTTGATGTTATTGCACCTTTGTATGACACAGGCTTAAGAGGCAGCCTCCTTGAAAATTACAATTATGTACCAGGGAGAAAGAACACCACAGTTGATTTTGGTGGCCCAGTATTTGCTGACACAATTGGTTACTGGATCGCTGGCGTACTTGGCGATGTAACCACAACAGGTTCAACCGCTCCATACACACACTCAATTGCACTTAAGAACGCAGTTGGAACAACTGGCGATGCACAACCAAAAGCATTGACAATTACAGACTTTTATTCAGCAGGAAACCGTCAATACCCAGGATGCCAAGTTACAGATTTTGGTTTGACATTCAACGCTGACGGAATGTTGGAATACACCGTCAAGGCAATGGGCTTCCCATCAGTTACATCTGCTTCTAGCGCTCCTTCATTCTCAGCAGTTCTACCAACTCAAGTTTGGACTGGAACAGTTACAATCGGCGGATCAACCGTTGGTTATGTTCGTACAGGTACTCTTGATTTATCCCGCAAGGCAGAAGCAATCTGGGGTGTTTCAAATACTCAATCTCCATATCAAGTATTTGTTGGCGCTCTAACCGCTAAGGGTAAGGTTACTTTCGTCATGCAAGATGACACAGAATTAACCCGCTACATCACAAACACACAACCATCAGTTACCTTTAACTTCTCAACAGGTACAGGCGCAACTGCTACTCAAGTTCAATTCACTCTTTCAAAGGGTGCTTATGTAACTGGCGCAATTGAACGCAATGCCGATTATGTAGAAGTTACAGTCGATATTGAAGGTCTTGGAAATACAACGGATGTTGGTGCAACTTCAGGTTACTCACCTGTTAAATTCACTTTGCAAAACGCACTTCCAAGCGGAACCTTCCAGTAACCGATAGAATCCCGATAGGGGCAGCCGCCTTCCCTGCCTCTATCGGGCCTAACATTGAGAAGGCAAGTAGGAAGGAATCTGAATGTCTAAAACTATTACTCTCCCATCGGGAGCAACAGCGGTTCTACGCGATCCACAAACCCTCAAAGTCAAAGATCGCAAAAAGGTATTTGCTGCCGCCAATGAGCAAGAAGGCGTTATGCAAGCCATATCAATCCTTGATGGTTTGATTTCAGTATTGGTTGAAAGTTGGTCTTTTGATTTAATCCCACCTTCAATCAAAATTGATTCTCTTGATGAACTATCTATGGCTGATTACGATGTATTAGGACAATACGCTCAAGAGGCTCAAGAGTATCTATTCCCAACCTTTGATAAATCACCAGAGGCGGATGCTGACCCAAAAGTAATTACAGGAGAATCGAACGCTTAAAGTCTTTACTGCGTGGCAATTCTCGTAGTGAACTGTTTGATTATCCTGATGAAGAATGGATTTACTACACCTGCGCAAAAGAATTTGGGTGGACACCTGAGCAGGTAGATGAACAGCCAGCGAAAATAATGAACTGGATTCTTGCAATATCAAACGCGGTGAAAGAGGTGGAAATTGAGCAGCAATCTACCTGAAGTTGAAGCCGCGCTTAAAAAATATGAAGTTGAATTTGATAGAAGAATTGCGGCAGTTGCCAGCGATGTTTCTTTCAAACTTGAACAATATGCCAAGGAAGAGATCAAAGGCGAAAGACCTTACACTTATCCAGATGGCAAAAAGCGTGGCAAGAAAGCAGATCGCATTTACGAAAAAGCAACTCCAGGCCAACCACCAATGAACCGTACTGGTGATTTGCGTAGGTCTATTGCTCCAACAATGTCTAGGCAGGGATTTCAAAAATATACCGTTGAGGTTGGCGCTTACACCGTCTATGCTCGCCGTCTTGAATTAGGTGGTGGCAATTGGAAACCTGGCACTAAGTTCCCATATTTACTACCTGCATTAAAAAAGTTTATGGGTTCGGGTTATTTAAATTATTCACTTAGAAAACACTTTAGGGGTTAAACATGGCTGGCGAAATATCCGATCTAGTAGTCAAAATTGTTTTTGACACATCTGGTGTAACTACTGGTGTTGCAAAAGCAACTGACGGCTTAGAAAAGGTTACAGCGGGAGCAAGCCGAACCACTAAAGAATTTGGCAAGTTTAAAAACATGATGCTTGGTGTCTTTGGTGGAAACCTTTTGACACAAGGCGTTAATGGCGTAGGCCGAGCCCTAGAAGATATGAAGCAAGCAGTCCTGGATGCCCAGGTAGAACAAAACCGTTTAAATCTAGCAATGAAAAATGCTGGGGTTGGAACTGAAGCCAATACTGCTGCGGTTGAAAAAAATATTAGCGCGTATGCAAGTCTTGGTTTTACTCATGCTGCTGCCAATCAAGCAATGGGTACTCTTATTACGGCTACTGGCAATGTTACTGAATCTAACAAATTGCTTGCTATATCTGCCGACCTTGCTCGCTACAAACATATTGATTTAAATACCGCCGCCACAATTCTTGCCCGCGGTACTCAAGGATCAGCCAAAGCATTTAGGGAATTAGGTATCACTCTTGATACAACACTTCCTAAGAATAAAGCAATTGCCAAGGCTTTTGATGAATTAAACGCAAAGATCGGTGGTCAGGCTACTGCCTACACAAAGACATTTGCGGGCCAACAGGAAGTTCTAAAAGAAAGAATTAACTCCGTAGCCGTTAAATTAGGTACGGCGCTATTTCCTATTCTTAGCAAAGTTATGGGTTTATTCTTAAAAGCCGTTGATTGGATTGGCAAAAACTCCACCGCTCTTGGTGTCTTTTTGGGAATTGTTGGAACAATTATTGTTTACCTAAAAGGCTGGGCAATGGCTCAAGCCGCGCTTAATCTTATTATGGATGCCAATCCAATTACTTTATGGATTATTGGCCTAACTGCCTTGGCAGTAGTTTTTGTAACTTTATGGAACCATGTAAAAGTATTTCGTGAAGCATTTTCAGCAATGCTTGCAATTGTTGTTGCTGGTATTGGATATTTAATTGGCGCACTAGGTTCTGTATTTAAATTTATTAGCCACATCCCGATTATCGGATCACACTTCAAGGGCGTTTCTACGGCAGTAAATGATGCCGCTAAATCAGTTGGTAAATTCTCTGAGAGCATCGACAAACTTGGCAACAAACAAATTAAAGCACCTGCAATTGCTGGCGGTATTACTGGGGTTGTAGCACCTGGCGCAAGCACAGGAATTACTGGTTCTGTTCCAGGCGGAAACGCTGTAAAAAGCAAAGGCTCCAAAGGCCCATCTATCAAGCAACAAGAAAAAGGCGTTGTAAATGTCAATGTACATTATGACGGTACTAAAGTAGCCACTCAAAAAATCCTATACGGCGGTAACTAATGACACTTGGAACATATCAATTTTCTTTCAATGGCTTAACTTTTGGTGCAGGAACTCCTTATGTTGTCGAAAGCATCGATGGATTAACCAGCATGAGCCCATTGCGCGTTCAAGATGACATTCGCGGATACCAAGATGGACAATTCTCAGGCCGAGATTTTTATGATGCCCGTACCGTAACTTTCACAATTCTTACTTTGGGCGATAACACCAACAATGCCCAGTATTACTACAAGCAACTTCAAGCCGCATTAGCGCCTCAAGTACTTGGTTACTATCCTGACCTTGGCGCATCTACTCAACCTGCTGGAACTTTAGGATTATTTCAATATCAATTAAATACCGAATCCCTAAGCGGAGATTCTTCTGTTACTGGCGTTAAGCGCCTATGGGGTCGCGTTCGCAACATAACCACCCAAGTAAATCCTGAATACACATTTGGTTACATATCCTCAACCGTACAATTTCATTTTCCTGATCCTCGCTATTATGACGATACAGTTAAAACCGCTACTGGAACTACCGCTGTATCTTTAGTTAATAATGGATGGGCAACCGCTCCAACCCTTATTACAATTAACAGCCCTAGCGCAAGCGGTGGAATTACAGACAATGTTTCAGGTTGGTATATGGCGTTTTCAAATGTCAATACAAGTTATCCGTTAGTAATTGATACGCTAAACAGAACAATCAAGCAAAACGGTGTTTATGTTAGAAACCTTTTAAACACATTCAATTACTGGCTAACCATCCCCGCATCCACCACAACCAACTGGTCTAGTACTATTGGCTCTATGACGATTTCTTACAGAAACGCTTATGTATGACATTTCAATCGGAATGGACTTATGTAATTGCAAAACTTCACCAAACGGGATCAACTCATAATCCCATTTTGGCTGAATTGCCATTTAAAAATGTAAATTTTACATCTACGCTTAACAGCATTGGATCATTTAGTGGCGATTTGCTTTTATCGGGTTTCAATTCAAATACCAACGGTTTAAATTTATCTCAATTATTAGCCCCTGGTTATTCCGCGCTTTATGTCTTAAATCAAGGTAACGCTGTTTGGGGTGGCGTTATTTGGGGCCGCGAATGGAATTCAGAAACTCAAACATTAACAGTTAATGCCAATGAGATGCTTTCTTACTTTCAACATCGCCGCATTGATTCATCGCTTAACTCTACTTATGCTGGCGTTGATCCAAACAAGATTGCTTACACAAACAAAGATGCTCTTTACATAGTTCACGACTTAATGACCTATGCCAACGGATGTACACCAAACGGAAACATAGGTTTGGTATATGCGGGGGCAAGCACATCTGGCACATCTATCAGCAGGACTTATTTTAACTTTGAACTTAAAAGCATTTACCAAGCATGGAAAGATTTGGCTGCTGGCGTTGCTAGTGGTTCTGGATCAGGAACCAATCCATTTTTTGATTTTATTATTCAGCCTTCTGTTGGCGGCGGATATGTACTTAACCAACTTATTACAGGCGCGCCTACTATCGGCAAGACTTATGATGCAACAAGTCAATTTTCAACCAATTTGCAATTTCCAGGAAACATTGTTTCTTACAAGTATTCTGAAAATGGCGCAACTATGGCTAATTACCTTTATGGCCTTGGCTATGGCGCTAATGGCAGCAAACTTATTTCACAAAGATATGCTGGCAATTTATTAAGCGGTGGCACATTCCCACACGATTATCCTCTTTTGCAAGACACCGTAAATTACACAGATGTTCAAAGTTCAACATTATTAGGACAATTAACTGCTGGTAAATTAAGCGCAACCGCTGTTGCTCCAACAACTCTTGAAGTTGTAGTTCCAACCTATGTTGATCCTAACTTTGATCCAACTAGCGGATTGTCTTATGGTCTAGGCGATGAAGTCTTGGTTACGATTACCGATGACAATTTTCCTCTTACTCTTCAAGATGTTTATCGCATTGTTTCTATCAATGCAATGCCTGGAGATAATGGCCCCGATCGCGTTACTCTTACTCTTAATCTTCCATTACAATCCAACATAAACTAGGGGGCAATATATGAGTTATGTAAATCTCCCACCATCCTTATATGAAATTATAAATACAATTAACGATCGCATTACTCGCCTTGAAACAGCCCCTAGCGGCCCACAAGATACGGCTGATGCGGCTTATGTTAGTGCGGGTATTGCGCAAGCACAGGCAGTACAGGCTGAAGCGCAAGCAACAGCAGCGTTGGCTCAAGCCACAGTTGCTTATTCCGCGGCATCACAATCAATTCAAGTAAGTTCAAACACAATTGTTAATTCAAGTAATCAACTGACTGCAATTAACGGTAACGGCGTAACAGTTTATTCTGGATCATCTCCATATAGCGGTGCGCGCGTAGTTTTAAATTCATCGGGTATTGCTGGATTCAATAGTGGCGGCGGTACTACTTTTGCTATCGATGCTACTAACGGCAATGTAAGCATTACTGGCGCATCTTTTACCAGCGGAACAATTTATGGCGGTTCGCTTAATATCAATGGTAATTGCATAATCAATACAAGCGGATTTTTAACCGCAACTGGCGCAACCATTACTGGAACTATTACCGCTACATCTGGCTCATTTACTGGCACGATTTATGCAAGCGCTGGAACTATTGGTGGATTTACCATCGCTTCAACTTATCTAAATTATGGTTCAACCTATTTTTATAGCGGTGGTTCTGGAACTTATGCGTTAGTTGATAATTCAAGATCAATATCAGCGAACCAATTGATCGCAACTGGAACAGCAATTAACTCAATTACAACCAGCGGCGGTATATTTGCAGGTTCAACAAGCGCTAACTCAATCTCAACAAGCGGCGGTCTAAATATATCCAGCGTTATTTACGCAAACGGATTGGGAACGACTGGTTCGGGATTGCCTGTTTATCAAGTTCAAACAGGTGGCAATGCTGGTTATCTAAAAGTTTATACATCTGCAAGACGATTTAAGAAAAATATAACCCCTATTGATTCAACGGGATATTCATCTATCATCGATAATATTCAACCTGTAACCTATGATGAAATAGATGATCCAACCCATACAAACATTCCAGGTCTTATTGCTGAAGATTTGGAACAAGTTAAAGGTGTTGAATCACTTGTTGTCTATAATGAAGAAGGTCAGACAATAGGTATTAACTATGACAAATTAGGTGTAATGCTTGTACTTGCACTTAAAGAATTAAAACAAGAAATCAATACTCGACTAGACAAGTTAGAAGGCAAATGATGGAAACACAAGTTGATGTAGAGATTGTTATCAAATCTCTTAAAGATCAAATTGGAAACATGGCTCAAGAAATTGCAGTACTAAATGCAATGATTGTTGCTCTCCAACAACCAACAACACCAGTAACAACTACTGCTGTTACAGATAAACCAGATGTAGTTGGAACGCAAGGAATAAAATAAACCACTAATCCCTTAACTCGAAAGAGCGCAAATGAATCCTGTACAATTAGCCAACGCCGCAAACTGGGCGCAAATCCTTTGGGCTACTGGAGCCCTAGTAGCAACTTTAGGAGCAGGAGCAAAAATTTTCTTTTCGATGAAACACAAGTTGGACAACATCGAAGCACACACATACAAGCGCAACGACGGTTCATCAATGGCTGATGCTCTGGCCCGCCTTGAAGAAGCCATACACGAAAACACAAAGATCACTCAAAAGATTTCACGCGAAGTAGCCAAACTTGAAGGCCGCTTTGAAAACCATGTATCTGAGGGCAAGCGGTGAATAGAAGAAACCGCAAAAAACTTCAGACGATTTGCCGCGCTTGGTTTGAATCCTTTATTGGATTTGAGATTGTTTTACATTTTAAAGATTTAATTAAAACCGATGTACTTGTTCAAGCCGCAATAGCCGCTTTGTTTCCTATTGCCTTTAGATGGATGAATCCCAAAGACCAATT
>Ga0007863_1000010_pt1 | contig 42500 bp, 53 predicted proteins | sample CryBogCBH10Sep07_FD_54996 | JGI IMG/M metagenome (GOLD analysis project Ga0007863, IMG submission 54996) | Freshwater microbial communities from Crystal Bog, Wisconsin, USA - CBH10Sep07 | ecosystem: Environmental > Aquatic > Freshwater > Lake | place: Crystal Bog, Wisconsin, USA | collected... | reverse complement strand
TCATATCCTGATGTTGTAGTACCTGTGTAATTTAAAGTAGCATCTTCACCAAATATAAAAACACCAGAAGCTGAACTAGATACAGTTAAAGTTAATTGAGTTGAATATTTATAAAGACCTTGTGGAAAAAATAATGCTCCACCTGATGCTAATGTATTCAAAGCATTTTGTAATGCAGTAGATGAATCATTTGTTCCAGTTGGGTCAGCACCAAAATCGAGAACAGAAACAGATTCTGCAAACTTTTGATTGATAGGTCTGTTTACTGCACCAGTAGAACCTTGGTCATATTTTGGAACTAATGTTGTCATTTTTTATCCTTATGCTTTCGGTGTTAATGACGCTACTTGAGATTGTAGGGTTGTTACTTGGGCAGAGAGTTCTTGAATGGCTTTTGTTAAAATTGAAATCATATTGCCTTCAACAATACCCAAAAATGATTCAATTACCGCAGGAGTAATTACATTTCCCGCCTCATCTTTTACTTCATCGGTAATGGTACAAATACTTTCTTTAATAATACTATTTACAAAATTTGTTTCCGATAATGCAGTTTGTACTTCTTGAGCTAAAAATCCTACTGTTACATTTTTTGTATCAAAATCATGTACTGCGTGTTTTTTCCAATTAAATGATACTGGGTTTAGCTTATTTACTAATGTTAATGAACCAGTTAAAGGAGTTACATTTGTTTTGTAATTAGCATCTGATGTTGCAATAGTGCTTGACGTAGCAAATATTTGACTATTAACTTGTAATTTATATGAACCATTAGAACTTGTATAACCAATCAACAAATTACCAGCGTTAGTTAAACGCATATCTTCTACGTACTGTCCTGCTGTTCCACTATAACCTTGCCATACAAAATCATCGTATCCACTAGAGTTTTGGACTACACCGAAAAAATCTTGGCTTGTTGCACCAAAATTAGTAAAATTAATTCCACCATATGAGTTTGTTGCATTACCAAAATTTATTCTGATTTGACCACCAACATAAGAATTTGCGCTATAACTTGTTGTGGCTGTTGTGTCTACTCTAACAACTGAATTTGAATTAGGTGCAGTAGAACCACCATTTACGTGTAAAAATGAAGCAGGGCTAGTTGTACCAATACCCAAACGGTGATTTGTAGCATCCCAAAATAAATTAGAATCTGTTGATAAAGCATTTGATGTTGAACCAAAAGGTATATAACCAGCAGTAACACTTGTTAATCCAGTTCCACCTTCTGCCGTTGTAATTGGCGTAGATAAAGAAGAAATTGTTGCATTGGTTAATGTGACATTACCAAAAGAAGTAACAGTACTTCCTAAAGAGACAGAGGTATTTCCAATAGTTACCGAATTATTTGTTAAAAAACTATTGGGAAATGTTGTCTTAACGCTAGATATGGTTGCGTTTGTATAAGTTACATTATTTTCTGTTCCACTTGTAATTGTTACATTAGCAAGAGTTAAATTACCAACCGTAGATGTTGTGCTACCTAGTGTTAATGTGGCGTTACCAAGCGTGATTGTGCTATTTGCTAAACCTGTATTGGGTATAGTTGTAGAAGCAGTTACATTTCCTGTGCCGTCATTTCCGTAAAGATAACCTGTTAAACCCGTTGTAGAAACATTTGCCAAAGCAATATTTCCTAGTGATGTAGCTGTGCCACCAAGAGATATTGTTGTGTTTCCAATCGTGATGGAACTATTGGATAACTGGCTATTTGCAATACTACCTAGTGTTCCACCTAACGTGATATTTCCACTAGATGTTACGTTTCCAGTAAGTGTTATTCCGTTGACAGTGCCGTTACCCTGCACCTGTGTGACAGTACCATTTCCAAAAGCACTTGTATTAATAAGTTGTACTGTTTTTAACATAATTTATCCTGTAAATTCAATAATGTCGCCAACATTTAAAGAACTTGCAAAAGTTACTGAAGTTCCATTAGATGCTTCTGTGTAATTTAATCCAATAATTTGTTTGCTTCCATTAACGTAAACTTTCAAACTATTATTACCAGCAGTAAAATTAGGAGTAACAGCGTATGTTGTTGTTACATTAGATGTCACTGTTAAATTGCTAGATAAAGCATAAATAGTCGCAAAATTTGCGTCCAATTCAGACAAAGGAACTGGACTGGTTGCCGTTGCAAAAGTAAATGGAACTGTACTCATTTTAAAACCTTACTCTTAATTCGTGTTCAAATTCAAATGTGTTAACAATAAATCCAGCAGTATTAGATGTTAATGTTAACCCTAAATATTTACCATATTGTCTTGCATCATTTTTATATAAAAAATACCCAAGCGTATCTGTCCAAGCAATTTGATTGCCAGAATTGTTTGTCCAAGGAATAATAGTTCCATAATTGTTTATCCATGTTGCTTCATCTATTAAAGTTACAACTGGACTAGAACCATATTCAGAATCAACCGTTACATTCAAAGGCGCACCCGCCGCGCCTGTTGCTTCAATTCCAAATTTTGTTGCTTGCTTAGTTCTGATAGGGTCGCCCATATCCATCAAAGCAGTTTGAACATAACTTGATATAGCATCAGATGTGTTTGAATAAAGTTGATATAAGGTTGTTCCGTCTGTGCCATATAAATTTACTTTTCCTCCAACTGGCGCAGAAACTATGTATTGCAAATTATTAACACCGCTGGTAAAAAACCATTTCTTTTCAAAAAATACTGCTTGTATATAACGGTTTGAAGTGCTAGTTCCTTGACCGCCTTGATAATAAAAATTAAATGCGGCGCATAAAATATTGTTAATGAGTACCTGACCGCCATAAACAGCGTGCGTTGCAAATTCAATATTGGTAAAAATACCATCAAGAGGGTCACTAATTTTTGATGTGGTTGAGCCAACCAGCGCATAAATTCCATAATTGTTCATGAAAAGAACGGAGCGAAAATATGGAAATATGGCGTATGGCAGTTTTGTGCCAACAGAAGCAGATACGTTTGTATTGGTAAAAATTGTAGAACCAGTAGAAGTTACCCTAACATCTGAAAATACATTGATGGAATCGTCGCCAAAAATATATAAAAAATTATTTGCAGAAAGCAGTTGTTGAATGTTGCCGTGCAAAGTAGAGTCTGAAATGTTGACGTTGCCTGCGGACACAGAAATAAAATCTGAATAAGACCCGGCGGCTGAATAGTAAACCGTTCTTCCTTGGGCAATCCAAACACGACCAGAGAATGATGCAATGCCCACGTTTTGAGATGTACTCACAATCGCCGTAGCGGTTGCGTTGGTAGTTGCTCCGCCCCCAGTAATGGTAACTGTGGGCGCTGTGGTATAACCAGAGCCGGGGTTTGTCATTACAACTTCAGTAACAATTCCTCCGGAAATAATAGCTGTACCCGCCGCACTGGTTCCTCCGCCTCCTGTAATCGTAACAACGGTATTAGCGGCATTTGTATATCCTGCTCCACCAGTATTAATTTGCACATAAACCGTTCCCGTTGCAAATGTTGTATATCCAGCAACTGCGGACGCCCCACTTCCTCCACCACCAGAAAAACTTATTGTGGGCGCAGTGTTGTATCCTGAACCAGCATTTGTAAGGATAACTGATGTAACTAAACCAGTATCTACAACTCCAGTAGCTGTTGCAGTTGTTCCACTTGGAGGAGCAGAAATTGTAATAGTTGGGGCGCTGGTATACCCTGAGCCGGGATTGGTAACCGTTAGTACAACCACGTTTCCGTTTTGAATACCCGCAGAAATGGTTGCGCCTGAGCCTCCACCACCGCTAACCGAGACAGACGGCACCGATGTATAACCAGAGCCAATGTTGGTGATGTTGGTTGAGATTAGTGTTCCAGCGCCGGTTGTAATGGTTGCTACTGCTGTGGCTTGTATGCCATTTGCATTGTTAGGCGCAGAAATAATAACATTAGGAGCAGAGCTGTAACCAGAGCCTTGGTTTGTAATTCCTATGGCATTGACCGAACCCACAAATATTAAATTGGTGGTATCCCATGTAAAGTAACCTTTGTTGGGGTCACTGATTAAGGCTTCGGTGTTTTTCCATTGACTGACATTGATATTTCCTGTGGTGCTAAAAGTTCCAATTGGCGCCACATTGCCTTTGGTTAAATTTTCAATATTAACGTATTCACAACGACCATCTATTTCAAAAGCCAACAAATAATCTGTTAAATTAAGATTAACAGAGGCTAAATAAATAACGGTGTTAGCAAAAGTTACTCCTAAATTGGTATATGTAGGCGTAATTTTAAGATTGCCAAAACCAATAGGCATGGCATTTTCTAGCCATGAAAATTCAGCTTCTTCTATGGCAGTGCGGTTTGCCTTGGTGTTAACGCCTTTAAATTGCTTAACAACCTTGTATGATTTTTTTTGTTCTGCGGATGCCATTTAGAATAAACTCGAATAAGGGTCTGGCATCCTCCTAGTAAATGTAGTTGCCAGTACAGATTGCATATGCTTGGTGTATTCTTGTTTGTATATTTCGGCTTCGCCAAAAGACTGTTCGTAGTATTTTGCAAGATACGCCGCGTAAAACTGTACGGGTGAGTAATATGGGTCGTTGATAGAGTCTACATCACTAAGATTTACCAAAGGTGTTGGCAATATTACGGTATCTACTTCGATGGTGTAAACCTGATCTGGAACTGGCGAGATGTAAATGGTCTGTTGACCATACACAGAAAAACAAATAGGTCTTCCAATATAGTTTTGCCAAAAACGCAACTGTGCATTGAATTGGGTCCAAGGCAAATAGCGCATGGGAACACGGGTATTTCCCCAGTACAAATTGATATTTAAAACGTCCAGCGTTTGCAAACCTTGAGGCAAGCAAGAAAACTGAATTTGCTCACAAGGAGCCACATATTGCAAATACGCCGAACCATTTTGAAAGGGCGTACTGGGTGGGTAATTTTGATAGATGGTGGACGAGCCACTAGGGTAAGCAGGCGGCGTTGAGCCTAAAGTACCAGCAGTTGTAACTTGATAGATAAAAATATTTGAAAAAACATAATCACCAAGGTTGACAGCTTGGTTTGCGACCCAATTATATGGATATGCGCCACCGGGGACTGGGGTACATGGGGCTTGCGAAACTTGAACAGTTCTTAAGCAACCAGTATCTCGGACAACTCTTTCCCGAGCCGAATTGATATTGTCAATTAGCTGTTGGTTGGTGTAGAAATTTGCATTTGCATCATGCAATAAATTTCTAACTTGATAAAGATAACCCGAGAGAGTTTGAGCCATTGACCTTCCATCTTATGCGTGGACATTTCCCCCCGCCCTCTTTGAGGAAGGAAGGGGTACTCTTTCCATCACCGGGGATAACGAGTGATTCTGTTTTGGAGGTTCTAAAGAAATTTGAATTTTCTCTAAAATCTCCATGCCTTGAGGCAAGTCATTTTTTGTTTTGATAAGACCAAGTCGCGTTAGATACGGTTCTTTGTCTTTGTCGTGATAACCAAATATGTGATTAACAGCATCATCAGGAGCCTCCACTGTTTGATTGACCGGAAAGGTGTACACCTGAAAGGCGTAGTCAAACACTATGGGCTTTTCCCAATTATTTGTTACAAACATAATTATCCCCTATCAAAACAAATTAAAAAGTTACAACGTCTCCGTACACGCGAATATCACAAGTGTTGGAGTTACCAGACACAGTGTTGATGTTCACATACAAAGCTGAAGTAACTGCACCTGATACAACCGTGTTTCCGTTATAAGGTGAAGCAATTGTCAAATCTTGGTACAAACCAGTTCCTGTGAGTGTCACTTGGGCATTTGCAACAACAAGGTTTGCACCGTCGTTGGTTGTTCCAATAGACACATAAGCACTTGATAAGCTACCAGACGGATTTTGCAGAGTAATTCTTCTGATTATGATTCCGCCTGAATTGGCTGTTGCTCCGCCCTTAGTCAAGCCACCACTCAAAATGGGAAGTGCAATGACCGCATTTCCTGATGTATTGAGTTGAGTAGCCTGAATAACAGCCACACGACCATATCCAAAACTGTCAAGGTAATACTGACTGACTGAATCTGGACTAGCCATGTGTTACTCCTTAGGTTGGTCCAACAAATGTACCTGAGACAGCATAACCACTGTTTACGCCATACAGCGTTACAGTGACGTTGCCACCTAAAGACAATGCTTGAACATTAGAGCCGTCAGACCAAACAATTCCTGCTGTGTTGTTTGCTACAACATTGGTCCACGTTGCCGCAGACAAGTTGTTTGAACTGTTAAATTGAATAACTACGTTAGCTGTTGGCAACAACTGGTAAAAGCCCACCGGAACGGTGACACCAGCGGTTGTTGCAGTAATGTTAGATGCTTCAAAATATGCACCAGCAGTGTTGGTTGCCGCATTGGCTAATAGAATTTTATTGGGTGAAAGTGACATAATTTACTTCCTTATAATGAAATAGAGTTGTAACCCGTCACTTGAGTCATGGTCTTGGGCTTGGTAGATACCAATTCCGCAATCATAAGCACAGCGCCCACATAACCAATTTGCCAGTTAGGCAGTGTTGATTCAAATCCTGTAAACACAAACGAACCTTGCTCATGGATGTAGAGCGATAGATAATTCATGTTAAGGAAATAAACAATACCTTCAGGACAATAAGGGTCTGGATAGATAGGCACACCAGCAACCATTAAAGCGCGGAATGCCGCTTGAGGACCGTTGCCATCACCATCAAATCCGTTTCCGGGTGTAATAACATACTGCTCTTGACCCACAAAGTCTTGCGCCAAAAGCGTCCAAGTTCCAAATCCGCAAATACCAAAAGTAGGCACTTCAGCGCCACGTTTTACGGTACCAGAAATGTACTGAAGAATGTTTTGTCTTGTTGGGTTAACGTTACCAGCGGCGTACTGAGTTGAGCCCCACCATTGATAAGTTGAACGAGAAATATTTCCATAGGTGCCAGACGAAGAGACAGCGGCTGGTAATCCAATAAATTGTTGGGTATTGGTTGTATTGTTATACAACGCAGTAGCCATCGCATCCATCATGACGTTTGTGGCGTCATTCATACGAGCTTCAATTAATGGAATAATAGCGGCGTCTTGCTGTACCGCGCCCTCCATACCGAGAAACGGCACTGGAGCAATCATTAGTTTCAGATCAAATTCAGCATTGTAAGCACCTTGTTGGACGGCTGGCTGGTTAAATGAACCAGAATAATCCGACCACTGGGCGTTCACAAATTGCGAACCTTGCACTGGAACTGTTACTGAAGATACACCACCTGAGGCTTGTTGACTGTTTGCAATCAACGCCGCAAGTAAAGGCGTACTGTTATAAAGTTGAACAACCAGCTTGGGGATGAACGCTCTACGAGTGACGTAAGTCAGCTCGGTATATTGCGAACTACCCGTTGCCGGAATAATACCGCCACCAATAGGCATAATTTATCTCCGAAAAAAAATATCCCCTAATTTAAAATCCAATAGGTCTTACATTTCCTTTGCGTAAGTCCGTCAAGGCTCTTGATGCTTCATCCCTTGCCGCGGTGACATGGTTCTTCCAAAATGGTTTAAGGTTGAACTTGGCAAGTGGATTTGGCTGATAACCACCAGTTGCAGATGTTGGTGTTGCGGCTTGACGCATCCATTCCCAATAATCTGCGGCGGCTTCATGATTGGTAATTCCTTTATCAATCATAATTTTTTCTACTTCAGGTATGTCTTGCTCAGATAATCCCCGTTTAATCAAACGGTTGCGCCGAGCTTCTAAATCTTGAACCGCGTCTTTTTCGCGCAATTTGTTTTCAAGTTCATTGACTCTTTGTTCTGCGCGAAGCACTGCGTTATTGGTTTTTGCTTCAATATCAAGTTCTGGTATTGGCATATCAGGATTAATTTCCCTAACCAATCCTAAAAACTTAGGACGAATTTTTGGGTCATCCGACATTTTTTTAACCAACAAAGCAAGCTCATCCCGTTGTTCAAACGATAAATCTTCTAAACTATTCATACATATCCCCTGTTGTTATTAAATTACTCTTTTTCCATCACCGGGTTTTTCAACGTGCATTTTGTTTTTTGGTCCGGCTTTGGACGCATTGCTAAGTCCACCTAAGTGAGCAAAGCGTGGCGTGTTGGTAACAACGCCATTTTGTTGGTTGTCAGTGATTGGGTTTCTAGGTGCGCCCGCGGCGCGTGGCTTAAATAAATCCATGATGTTTCCTTTTTACATTGGAGGAGGAGTTGCGCCACCGGCAGGAGGCATACCGGGAGGCATACCAGCACCCGGCATCGGTGGCAAATTGGGAACCGCCGGAGCTTGAGACATTGCCCGACCTTCTGGCGTAGCGCCTCCAGCTTGGGGCAAATTTTGTAGCATCTGAATAATTTCAGACTGCTGAAGTTCTTTTGTTTTGTTTTTCTTAGGACCAAGAACGGCTGTGAGTGAACGAATAGCGGCAAGCGCTTTTTGTCCTTCATCAGATTCCGAACCAAGGCTAGGCAGAGCTTGTTCAATCAAATCCATAGCCATTGAAAGATTGACCATTGCGCCTTCTTTATTTCCCATTTTGGGTTCAGGCGTAGTCATGGGTGAAGCCATTGGTGGTGTTTCTGCGCCGGAAAGTGTTCCGGTATCAGCAGGAGGAGCAGAAGAACTTGCAGGCAAAGCGGTATCCGCACCGCGTTGGCTTTTAATTAAATCCATCATTCTGTCTGGTGGAACGCTCATAAACTTCCTCAATTGTTAAACACAAATCAATTGAACCGAACTATAACACTACTTAAGTGGGGAGGCAAATTTTGATTCCCGCCCCCCCAAAGGAACTTGGTTTTGGTCAAGCCAAATAACCTTAGAGGGCAAGCCCTCCAAGATTACTTGCGGCTCTTACGACCTTTACGAGCTTTACGCATAGTCTTCTCCATGGTTGAAGGCGGCGACCTTTGGTTGGGGAAGGAAGCCACACCCCTTTTTCTTCTCAGAAAAACTTTTATAACCTAACCGTGTCTCTTGCTGTTCTTGTTGTTCTTTGAACGCCCAAATTGGGAGTTCCTGTGTTTCTGTACTGAATGGACGCTGGTTTGGACATCGCCCTTAAAGATTCTGTGCTTACTCTAGGCTGATCTGCTTTTGGAGTTGTGTAACTTTTTGATGTTGCCATTATTGCACCGCTTTCAAATCTGCTTTCTTTTCTTTTGGAGACTGAGGAGCGGCTTGTTGTTGTTGTGGTTGCATCGCCTCACGCTTTTTAAGTTTTTCGATAAGCAATTGTTTCATAGGTGGTTCAAGCAAGTCAAGCAATGATTCTTTGTCAATGGCTTGGGCTTTGAAAAGATTAAACGCCAATTGACGCAAATCTTCTGTAAATATTGGTGAATTAGAGTGAGCGTCCACTTTGACCGTGTAATCTTTGGTGAACTGTTCAGCAATAAATTGATTGCCGTCTTGATCTGTAAGATGTGTTTTGTCATAGGCTTGCATCAGACGCAAATAAAGTGTTGCCACTTTTTCTAAACTATCTTCAACCACCAGAGCGCGTTTTTTAGCTCTTGAAGAACCAAGGCGAGCCAGTTGTGAGGCGTGTCCTGCCGAGCGCACACCTTGTTCACCGCGACCAGACAAAATAGCTGAAATGCCTGAGGCTTCCTCAAACATAGCGTCTACTTCTTTGATGACTTCAAAAAGTTCTGACGGCATATTGGGAGCAAGGCGATCTACTTTGGCGTTAGGCATATCGGACATTAAGAGTCCACCAGCTCGGTTTAGCGCAAAGTTTTTCTCATCCAAAATGCCGGTAAAGCCAGACAAAGCAGTTGGCGGATTGACTTGTTTAGATAGCAAATCTTGAATTTCTGCCATGCGAGAATTTCTAAGTTCTTGCAGTTGTACAAGTCTTTGAACTTCAGATTGTCCCCAGTAATAGTCGTACTGAGGGTTAGGACAAATCTGAATAAAAGGTAGTTCACCTTTTAGAAAAACGCTTTCTCCGGTGCGGTCGTAAATGACCACATCTGGGTCTGCCATAGTGACCATTTGATAGTCACGGGTAGCGTCATTCCAAACCCAAAGTTCATACATCTTAACGGTATCTTCGGCAACTCTGGCTTTGTATCTGTTGTAGCCGGAGAGATTAATATCCACATTTCCGTAGAGCTGTGGATTGGTGGAAGACATAATAATTTGTTCTACGCCGTCTGGGATGTCTTCTGAGCGTGTATGCACAGCGCTTGAAACCCGCTTGACTATTTCTTCGCGCTTGGGGTGCGAGTAAAGGCGGTTGTAAAGTTCCGACTTAGTGATGTAGTAAGTTTGAACAATGGCTTCTTGTCTGTCGGTGTAGGGAGCGTCTTCTCTCAGCACTCCCATCGTGGCTGGTTCGACCATATAGGGGTGAATGCCACCGCGCATGACGAGCTTGATATAGCTGGTGTTGTAGACAAGCGCCCAGTTAAGAGCGGATGAAAACACTTGATCTGCATTTGAATTGAGCCATTCATCGTTCAATGAACTGGTCAACTTAGGAATTTTAATTTGTTCGGTGTGATGAACACCGGCGCCTAAATTGATTGAAAACCTAGTTGTTTCTGCGGAATACAAAAAACTGGTTAGTTGGTCTATATGGGGGAAAATTTTGTTAAACAAAGCCGGTGCATCATTGGGTCCGTTGCCAAAGAGAAACCAACTTCTAAGAGACGAGTAATCCGACTTTCTTTCTTCCAAAGACACTTGACACTTAAGAATCAGGTCTTTATAAAACCATTCTCTGTGTAGAGCGTCTGATGGTATTTTCATTTGGACGGTAGTATGTCTTTAGGGATAGAAAGATTTTGATGATCTGGAATATAACTCGCCGTGCGCGGTCCTGTCAAGTTTCCTGCTTCTTTTGGGTTAATTCCTACTTGTTCTCCTGCAACCGACTTGAACATATTGCCTTTTAAGATACTGCCCATGTTCATTCCGCCTTGACCTCCCCAAATCGCCGCATCTCCCGGTCTACCTTCACGCTGTGGTTCAGGGGTATTTGCGTTGTTGCGGGTAAAGTAACCAGATTGATTCTCGCCTTCACGGGCTGTTTTGATGTTGGTCATACCAAAGTCCATAGCCAATTGTTTGGCATTCTTGTCTGTGGCTTTGGTTTTATCTGATTTTAGCCCCGGAGCTTGTAAAAACACCACCATAACCTCTGATTCGCACCCTTTCATAGGGCATTTGGGTGCTCTTGATTCAAAATACCCATGCTTGTCACACTTGTAGTCTTTTAAAACTGCCATTTTTATCCCCTTTTAAGTTGCTCATCTAATGATTCTTGACTGTAATCGGCTTTATTTTTTAATCCAATTTGCATTTTAATTTGTCCATTCACCATTTTTAACCCCATAGAACGCTTAAGCATGGGTTTTGGACGGCTGTGAAAGTCTATAAACTTGGTGTTGTTTTGGTTTTGCATGATTTTTACTTCTCCATTAGCCCAAAGTTGATAACCTTTGTGTACTCTGCGTTGTATAAATTCGCTAAGTGGCTCGGTGTGATAAAGAAAAACATCACGAAGTGTAGATACGCTGATTCCGCAAAGGTCTGCAAAAAGAGCAATGCTAATGCCTCGGTTCTTATCTTTCAAGAATCGACGCATTAAAACCATCATTTGACGTCTAGGGATTGGTTGGTCCACCATAAATGCCAATTTGTTTAAGGTAATTAGAAACATTTTTGCCAACAGCAATTTGTTCAGGCGTTTTATCTTCTTGTTTACGAGATATTGCTTTGCTTAACTTAGACGCAATAAGCCGAGGTTGAACTTGTTCGGCGTATGCGGCGCTTGCAAGGGCAAGAGCAATAACTCTATCGTCTTTGTTTCTGCCAGAGGCTTGAATACTAGAACCTTCACGAGTGATGGTTTTCATTTCCTCTAAGGTGTCCATGTCATAGACGTCTAACATACCGCGTTCAAAAAGGTCTTTGGTATAGGTAAGCATCCGTTCTTTGGTGGCTTGGGTAGTTGCCCATCCAATTGAGCCGGATAAACCGCTCATGTTGTCGTTGCGCCTCCAAATGTAATTGGACATGGAGCCGTATACATCCATCAATTGCTTGCCAACATTGCCCGCCATTGCCGCGGCTTGACGGCGCAAGTTTTTGAGTTCGTTAAGTACCGCTTGACCGGGACCATTGATTTCGAGGTTAAGGGTTGAGTTTTTGTAAGCACCAGCTAGGTGAGCAATAACCCAAGCAAATTGAAAGACGTTCATTTCAGAGGTTGCAAAGACGGCTACTTGTTCCATGCCATCAGAGTAGCAACGACATACTTGAATACAAAATCGGTCTGCCCAGTCTGACGAGCCGTATGCTGGATCAGCGCCAATTGTGTAATAAGCGGTGTCAATGGGTTCTTCAAAGATTTTAAGTGTTGCCATTTTTTCTTTGGAACGAACAACATCGGTGTCTTGGAAGTTGGCTCCAAAGACGTATCGGTAATAGTCTGGGACAATCTTTTTGGCGATTTTGGCGGCATCGGTACACCTCGCGTTTGAGAAAAATGACAAACCTGACATCACAAAAGCATAGTCTTCTGTGGGTGGAAACTCTTGATACATAAGAGATTCATCTTTAATGCCTTCAGCAAGTTTCCAGCGCCACCAAGCCATTTGCCTTGAATTGATTTCAAAGTTGTAGAGTTTTTTAATATCTTTGGTCCACTCTTTTTCTTCAGGTGTGAGGCGTCCATCCCAGTAAGTTTTGTAGACATCGGTGCTTGCGTCTGCCGAGTAGAACTCATTTCTCCACCATCCGCAAAAAATGGCGCGTTGGGTACGCGCTCTTTTGGCGGTGACGTACATATCGTGGAACATATTAAATCCGCGAGCTGTGGATTCAAAGATGTAGAGACGGTTGGGGTTGGATTCAGCGAGGGAGGCTAAGAGTGAAGCCAAGCCTTCTTCGTCACCCCAAGAACTTGTTTCAGTGCCGTGTAGGTAGGTAATTGCCTTACCGCGACCCAGACTACCTTTAGCTCTAAGTCCAGCGACTTGATAAAAGAGGCGGCTTCTGTTTTTGAGAGAAAGCTGGTTACGGTTGTGTGCGACGAGAGGGATTTTGTATTCTTTAGGCAAACCGTCCATATACATGGCAAGGGTGGAGCGAAACATATCTCGGTTTTCTTCGGTGTCGGTTGTGAGTGTTCCTTGAAGTCCGTTGTGGATAAAGTGCCAGTAGAGGTCGAGCGCAAGAGAGATGGTTGTAATTCCAAGTTGACGTCCTTTTAAGATAACAAAAAAATGGACATCTTCTTCCAAGCCTTTGGATATTTCGTCCATCACATAAGTTTGCGTTCCAAGGAGGCGGTCCATGTTCTTTAGACCTTCCTCTTTGGTTTCAATCTTGAGTTGAGCGCAAAATGCGTAAAACTGTTTAAGATTAAATTTCATGATATACGCCGCGCCAACAAATATCTTGTGATGACAAAGGGGTGCCGTTGCCGCGTATCCACTCTTTGCCGTTCCAAGTTGACATCACAGCCAAGGATTCCGAACCAATGATGTATAAACCGTTTCTGACTGGTTTGATGTGAGAGGGAAACCAATCTGTTAACGTCAAACCTTTCCAGCAAGGTTGACCCTTTTGATTGTGTTTTACCCATCTTTTTGTGTTCATCAATTGTTCCTTGTTTATTTTTCCCAAGGCATGACTGCCCCGTATTTGTCTTTCATGAACTGATGACCGGCATCAAAAAATTCTTTGGTGACGGATTGTTCATTGCCGCCAAGTCGAAAGTTAAAAGTGTGTTCTTTGGTTGAGCAGTAGTTGGGAAAGAGTTGTTTAGCCACATGATAAAACTCTCTGTCTACGCCCCATTTGTTTTGACCAAGGACAATGGCTATTTTCTTTAAGCACTCGGTCTTCATGCCCCACATACACCAGTCGACAAAGTTGGTGTTGTCGTTGTCCATTAAGTTCCAAGGCTTGTGGAGGTCGCCAAGCGCTTCGCATCTGTCGTTAAAGAGGTAGAAGCCGTCTTTGTCGTGAATGCTTCTAAGGGAGTACGCCCAGTCAACGCCGAGGTCTATTTTGTGCATGATGGATTCCACATGGTCTGCATCATAGCCATCGTCATCATTGCAAAAGAAAGTGACGTCTTCGTTGATGAGGTGGGGCGCGGCGGCAAGCCAACGTCTGCCGTCTAAGCCGTTGCCTCCAATGTAGCCGTCCCAGTAGCAAAGGTGGGTGCGCTCATTGGCGTACTTGTCAAACATCTGGCGGTAGTTGATGTAGGGCACGACTGCATCAACAAGAATGTAATGTTGAACCGGGAAGGTCTGCAATTGAATTGATTTAACGCAGTCTTCCAGTTCTGCTCGGTTTGTGGTCACGGTCACGACCGCGGCTGTCATAGTCATCGTTATCCCCTAATTGCCAATTTGCTATTGCTTCGCAAGTGTCTCTGTTTTTGGCACAGCGTATCAGTTCGTTGTACCGAGTTTGACTGTATTTTTCTTTCCACTCTTTTGCAAGAAAAATTTTAGCTTTGTCATTGGTGCAAGTCAGCGCTCGGCGCAACTCATAACGAATGACTTGTTGATGAGCTAATTTTTCTTTAGCCCATGATTCTTCTTGTTCAGATGAAACTGCCATCAATCTCAAGGAGCGCTTTTAATCTCTCTACTTCTTTGTGAGCATCCATGAGGAGTTTTGCAGACTCCGTATGAACCCTAAGTAACTCTTGAAACAATTGGTCATGGTTCATGCTGTACACACGCTCCATGTATGCTCGTTTCATATCGTCTGCTGAAAGTGTCATTAGGATGTTGTGTCCATTGACGTTGCCATTTAGTTCTGTCGCCATACTCTGACTCCTCCTTCCTCGCGTCTTGCGATAAATTTAAAACCCAACTTCTTGCCTGCTCGGTAATTGTTGTTGCAAACCACTTGCAGTTTGCCACCCACAACAAAAAATGAATCTCCAACCGTCATGTTTTTATAAGGATAACGCACCTTACCTTTTGGCAAAGGCACTTCTTTCTCAATAATTAAACTAATCATCTTTATATCCCCGTTTAACAATGTGATGTAATATAACACACTTAACCTCAACTATCAAGGACTACTATGATACGCACTTATAACGAATATCATTTGGGTGACCAGTTAATCCATCTCAACTATCTGCGCCGCTTAGGTCTTCCAGCAACGCATTACTGCAAGGCGGAGTATCACAAGCAATTACAGCCCTTAGTCTTGGGCACAGACATAGTCCTTATGGACCTACCAGCCAAGCCAGAGGACGCTGTGAACGCTTGGATAGGGGCGGATAACTACTTCTACAACCATCCCATGAAGAAGCACTGGGTTGAGTTTCATTTGGATTGGTTTGAGCATCTGAGCAACACCCTTGGGGTGCCAATTGTTATGGTTTCACAAGATGATCTACTCTTTGACTACCCCGCACTTATGGCAATTCAATCCGAGCAGTACGACTATCTCATCATCAATAGCCCACCTAAGAGCAACCAGCTACCCAGCTTCAACCAAGAAGCCTTCAAAAGAATGGCTCAGGAACTCCTTGACCAAGGACATACCGTAATCAGCACATATCCCCTGCAAATATGCCCAAATACGCTTGAAAAAGGCTTAGATGTGACCCAAATCGGCATCCTTTCCAAGGCAGTCCAACACATCATAGCCGTGGATACCGGGCCCCTGTGGACCACCTATAACGTCCACAATAAGGGTAAAGTGCTCAGTAGAACCGTTTATCACAAGTTTATGAAGACCGGTATGCTCAATACAGACTACCGGCAAGAACTAATCTAAGCAAAAACATGAATTTTTTTTGGGGGGAGATGGGAGGTGTACTCGTCCAAACCCAAACCCAAGTCCATTCGAGTTTACGCGCATCAAACGCGCGAGAGAATGCCGCGGCATCATCCAATAATTGACCATATTAAGCAGGGCGCCGGGTATCGGTTAGCGTTAAGTGCTTTGCATGCGTTACCCAAATATTAAATATTTGAAAGAATAGAATGTAATACTATTTTCTAGTTATCGTTTTATTTCAATAACTAATAATTTAATTAGTAAATATTTGATTAAAAGAATATTTACTTATAAGCAATAATTGTATTAAACAATAATTGTATACAAATATTTGATGATAGAAATATTCTATCAATAATTAATTATTGAATATTAGTATTGACATAATCATTATAACCCTTATAATTAATATATTCGCTAATAATTAGTGAATGCAATTATCCATCAATAACCGGGAACAATCATCATGTCAAATAAAATTTACGAATCAGTAACACAATCAATTATTGAACAATTGGAGAATGGCGCCGCACCATGGGTTAAGCCGTGGCGAGCCGATAGCACAGCGGATAAGAATTTACTTAGCCAGAAGCCATATCAAGGGATAAACCGGCTTATTCTAGGTTTATCAAGCATGGTTAAGGGTTACGATGTACCAGTATGGGCGTCGTTTAAACAATTTGAGAGTTTAGGCGCTACTGTTAAGAAGGGCGAGAAGGGCACAGCAATAGTATGGTTTAGCCCTATAACTAAGGAAAATAAGCAAACCGGCGAGATAGAATCATTTAACGCCCTAAAAACTTATTATGTGTTTAATGTCGCACAGTGTGAGGGGATAGAGATAACTAAAACGGCGCCGGATAATAAACCGTTTAACGCCATTGAAGCCGCGGATCAACGCATTATTAAGACTGGCGCCCTTATATCGCATGGGGGCGACGCCGCATTCTTTTCGCCTAGTGTTGATCGCATCCAAATGCCAAATAAAAGCGCTTTTAAAGATGAGGCGAGCTACTATGCCACTGCATTTCACGAATTAACGCATTGGTCCGGCGCGAAGCACAGACTAGATCGTACATTTGGCAAAAAATTCGCCGATTCTCAATACGCATTTGAGGAACTAGTCGCCGAAATAGGCGCCGCCTACTTATGTCAAGATTACCGAATACAAGGCGAACTAAGGCATGCCGGATACATAGGGCACTGGTTGAAAGCAATGCGAGCCGATAGTAAAGCAATATTTAAAGCCGCCGCACTCGCACAAAAAGCCGCCGATTATCTTAATCAATTGGATGCAACAACGTCGATTGAACTAGTCGCGTAATATTCGACTATTTGGGGGCGCCACAATGCCCCTAAATGGGCGCGTATTGCGTCGTTTTAACTAACTAAGGGGATAACCATGCTAACCACTGATTTTACCGGAACCTATGATTATGAGAAAACCGAAGCGGCGGGCGCCGCGGAGTATATTCTCGACAATTTATCTAATGGCGATATTGAACCCGGCGACTTACTTTTAACCATGCTAAAAGAATTAGCGCACTGGCGTACAGTATTGCCGGATACATTCGAGGATTTTAATAAACACTTTAGACAATGTATCAAAGACGGGTTACCCGCGGCTTTAGATTCATTTATTGAACAATCTAATTTTTAACATAGGGGCGTTATCGCGCCGGGTAAGGGTAAGGGCTTAGTGCCCGCCCCTAAGTGTCTTAAACGGGCATTTAGGGGTGTGTAATGCGCCGATTCATTAATTAATAAGGGGAAAATTATGCACAAATTACCATTTGAAATCGAAGGCGAAGAAATCGAGACAATTACTTTAGACAAAGCTGATTTAATTGTGTATCTCGCGGGTATGTTTGCCGCGGGTTTCATTCTCGCGCTCCTCGCGTTTAACCTATGACGGACGCTCTCGCGGACGCCCTCGTGTTCGCGTGTGTGGTTTGCTTAGGGTTTATCCTATGGCTAGGACTTTCCCTAATTATCATTAAATTGTTAACCAAGTTGAACCCTTGACCATTTTGTGATATAGTTCGGGACATTGCAGTCGCGTGCAATAGAAGATAAGCCCTTATAGTAACTACTCTACCCCGTACGCGGGGACGCGATTAGAGTAGTTTTTATAGGGGCTTTTTTATTGTCCGACTGTAATCGCACCCTACGCGTGAGCAATACATTTGAATGGATGGTTTAGGAGAAAACACCGGGCAATGATTCACCCCATTGCTAACCCGTTTGGACTGTGTGCGAGGTACCAAATAAGACGCCGGGACATGGTGAGACAAGACCGGCATCGAGTTGAATCGCATCCTTATGGGGAAGCTAGTGCGCTACGCGCATGGGCTTGGAGTGAGAGGCTTCTCACCCTTGGGGAACCTATGCTTAAAAATATTAAGGGACAAGAATGAAGATTAGAGTATGGCGCAAACGAATGACCAGAAGGGATATGAATTTTGAACGGTCAATTGAAAAATTCAGGGATTTGATAGTGTTTCATTCAAATAAACTTTCAAAGCAATTGCAAGGTATTTACACAAAATCACTACGCGCAGGAGATAAGAATGACTAAAGAACTAAAGCAAGATGAGCCTGTGGCTTATTTCAATCCGCAAGAAAACAATTTCTATTGGGCAAAGCCAACAACAGTTACCGCACCAGTAACAGTTGATGTTGAGCCATTACCTTTATATACAACACCACAACAAAGGTGCGATGAATGTGGGGTTGGTGGTGGGTATGCGCTGTATTGCTTATCATGTGCTGAAAGGTTTTTCGGTAAAAAAAAATGGGTAGGGTTAACTGAGTCTGAACGCAATGATGTAGTCTGGTCCAATACCCGCGCAGATGATTTAAAAGAAGCCTATGACGTTGCAGTGGCTATTGAGCAAGCATTGAGGAATAAAAACACATGACACTTGAAGCAATTATTTATAACAGAGAAGCTGTATTACGCTCACGGCTTCAGAAAGAACCCAGCTTGACCAATCGGGCGAGACTTGATGAAGTGCTCAAGATGAAGGCTAAGTACAAAGAGCTTTGCCCAGACTCAACGCTGTGGCGCAAAAGAAAAATACTATCGGAAGGAGACAAGTGATTAAAAAATACAATGACTAATCATCATAACTGTGATACATTATCTACTCTTGTTCCATTATTAACTAACCGGGGATTATTATGAATATCGTGGAGATTGAAAAACCTCACACAGAGGTCAAGCTGTGTATCAATTGCAAGTGGATGATGCAAAGTGAGGAGGCTAACCCTAAGTGCCGCGCATCAGAAATACGCGATCTAGTTACCGGCGAATACTACTACTACTATTGCCGCACCGAGCGCCAAGCTGAGGACATTAAGTCTTGCGGCATTAGTGGCAAAAATTATGAACCTAACCTATCTTAACTAAGGGGAAGCAAATGGCTAACGACAGATCAGACTTTGAACCAGAGTTTCGTAACCAATACTGGTGGGCTACCGATAGTGCCGAGGCGGCTAAGGGCAACGCCAATGATGTGGTGCTCACCAAGATAGGCGCTAAACCGCCTAAGGACCTAAGCGGCGTTGAGGCTGTGCAAATGGGTCATGTGATGCAACCAATCATAGGACGGCTTGCACAAGACAAACTTAAGGTAGAGCTGAAGGACGCTGACTATATGATGACGCACCCCAAAGAACCATGGATGCGCTCACACTTTGACTTTATTAGCGCTGACGGAAAGATGCTTGTAGAAGCTAAAAACTACTCCGCTATGAGCAGAAACAAGTACGACGCAGAAAGCGGGATTATCCCCGCGTTTAACATGGCGCAACTGGTCCATCAATCGGCTTGCCACAACATTGAGCATGTGGTCCTCGCCGTACTTTTTGGCGGTCAAGAGTTCCAAGTGTTTCAGTTCTACATCACCGACCAAATGCGCGACCAGCTCGTCAAAGACATGGCTAAGTTTTGGGCGTCTGTACAAACCAAGACGCCACTGGACCCGGAGACAACAGAGCACACCAAGCTCATGTACAAGTCTGACGCAGGGACCGTGACTGTCGCCAATGCTCAAGTGGTTAAGATTGCGGAGACACTTAAAACCATTAAAGCGCAGATCAAGCAAATGGAAGAAGACGAAGACAAGCTCCAAACCGCACTGCAAAGCTATATGCAACATCATGCGGAGTTGGTAGGCGTTGACGGCTCAGTCTTAGCGACATGGAGGTCTAGCAAGGCATCCAAGCGTTTCAATGCGGATGTATTTAAGTCCGCCATGCCCGACATCTATGATTCGTTTGTCTTTGAAACACCCGGCTCTAGGAGGTTTTTACTCAAATGAAAGCATTTCCAAAAATGAATGAAAAGCAACCTTCTTATCAAACTGGCATGGACTTGCGAGATTGGTTTGCAGGACAAGCTATGGCACACGCACAATTGCCCACACATATAAGACAAGACTCATGGAAGATAGACAGAATGGATGAATTTCCATACGACCAATTTGCAAAAGTCATCTACAAAATGGCAGACGCAATGATGAAAGCAAGGGAGAATAAAGATGAGTAACCTAACACTTAGACAAGGCTTTGCGCCCCAAACCATGAATGAAGCAATTCAGTTCTCTGAGATGCTTTCCAAGTCCCAGATGGTCCCAAAACAATATCAGAGCAAACCTGAGGATATTTTGGTGGCTGTGCAGTGGGGCTATGAGATTGGATTAGCACCTATGCAAGCACTTCAAAACATTAGCGTCATTAACGGGCGCCCCAGTGTTTATGGTGACGCCGCTATGGCTCTGGTCCAGTCCAGCCCAGCTTGCGAGGACATCGAGGAGTTTATGGAAGCTGAGGGCACACCGAACCCGGTGGCTGTTTGTATTGCTAAGAGGAAAGGACGCAAACCCGTCACGGCTAAATTCTCTGTGGAAGATGCCAAACGCGCTAATCTGTGGGGCAAACAAGGTCCTTGGACCCAGTACCCTAAACGTATGCTTCAGATGAGGGCTAGAGGCTTTGCGCTCAGAGATGCGTTTCCAGACGTTTTAAAGGGTCTTATAACCGCCGAGGAGGCTCAGGACTACCCTACTGAGGTCATCGAGGCTCCAAAGCCCATACCGCGCCCCCTAGAGGTTCTTGAGCAATTGGACGCAGAGCCGCCTGAGGGACACATTGCTTTGTACGTTCCCGGCAACCCCGACCCATACTCATGGCACGAAGATACCGCGGCATGGATTAAGGCTTACAAACAACTTGTCCACAAAATCAATTCCTCACAAAAGCTCACGACTGAGGAAAAGGACAAAAAAATTTGGGGGCTTGAGACGGCTAACGCCGCGGTAATTGAGGAGTTTGACTCTATGGACAGAATCAAGCTCAAAGCGGCTATTGCTGAAACTGGAGTTGACCCGTTAAAAAAGCCGCCAGTGTCTCAAGACAAGGTACTCAGCGAGAGCGAATCTTGAGGCACCTACAAAGTGGACACACCATCACACCACTTGAAGCACTCGAACAATTTGGTTGTTTCCGGCTTGCGTCCCATATCGACGTTTATCGAAAAGCCGGACACAGAATCTTTACAAAAATGGTTAGTAATGGCGGCAAAGAGTTTGCCGAATACAAATATTTATCAGGAGAAACCACGCATGGCTAGTAACTATCAACCGGTAGAGAGCAAGGGCATTCTTACGCCTAGCGCCTACTTGCAAAAGACAAACGCAAAAGCACCCGATTTCAAGGGAAAAATTATGCACAAAGGAGAGGTGGTTAACATCTCTGCTTGGTGGCGCAAATCCCAGTACGGCGAGTTCTTAACGCTGTCTGTGGATACGTTTGTACCTCCCAAGGACACTTACCCCAAAGAGGTAAGACCAAGGGGTGATATGGACGTTCCGTTTTAAACTAACTTAACTAGGGGATAACATGAGGAAATTTTTAATCTTAAGCGCTTTTTGCGCCGCGGCTCACGCAGGAAACTTTGCCCAAACCGACAACCTTTCGGGCGGCAAAATTGTCATCATGACCGAGGCTTGTGCCAAAGACGCATCTATGTCCAGAGCGTACAACTACACCAGCGACGGACGCACAGAGGACGGCTGTTGGAAGTACGATAACGACACGGTTGTTATTCAGTGGGAAGTGATTGGGCGCAGACGCTACCCCATCAAATACTTTTCTCTTATGAATGAATACCGCGAATTTAAAGCGTTTTAAATGAAAGCCATTCTTGTATTGCCGCTCAGTCCAAGCACCAACACTTATTACCGTAAGTACAACAACATTATGGTCATAGGCAAGGAAGGCAAAGCATTCAAGCAAGCAGTACAAGAATATGTGTTAGTTAACAAAGTGCCTAAATTTAGGGATAGAAAATTGAAAATAACAATGGTGATTAGCCCAAGAGATAAGCGCAAAATTGATATTGATAACCGTATCAAAGCGGTTCTTGATGCGCTTCAAAAAGCAGATGTGTTCCATGATGATTTTCAAGTCGATCATTTAGAGATGATTCGCGGCGAAGTCATCAAAGGAGGACAACTGCTTGTCACCATAGAAGAAGTGCCCCCCATCAACTCAGAGGTGAGTCCCTAAGGGACAGTTAGGAAACTTGAGGAGCGGAGGTTCTGAGTAGCTCCACCAATAACAACCAAGGAATAATATGCCAAAGAAAAAAAATGTGGTGCCAATTAAAAACGAAGATAAACCTATTCATTTGTTTATAGCAACCCCTATGTACGGAGGAATGTGCACGGGGTTTTATACGCAGTCTATTCTCAACCTACAAAATGTATTTAGAAGCTCGGATGTCACAATCAGTTTTTCATTTATGTTTAATGAGTCGTTGATACCCCGAGCCAGAAATGCGCTGGTCAAAGGCTTTTTGAATAGCAATGCAACTCATATGATGTTTATCGACGCCGACATTAAGTTTGAGGCGGGTCATGTTCCTCATATGCTCAAAGCCGACAAAGACATTATCTGCGGCATTTATCCCAAGAAAGAAGTCAATTGGCAATCCGTTAAAATAGCCATGGACGCAGGAGTACCAGACGATCAACTCAAGCACTTTACGGGTTCTTTTGTGGTCAACCTAGTTAATTACAGCATGGAAGTCACGGTGCCTGTGGATAAGCCTGTGGAAATATGGAATGGCGGCACTGGGTTTATGATGATTAAGCGAGAAGTGTTTGAGCGTTTGGAAGACAAAGTGCCTAGCTACATGAACAACATTGTGGATTTATCGGGTCAACTCAAGCAAGACGAGATTAAAGAATACTTTGCGACCAGCATAGAAGAAGAAACGAGGATATTGCTCTCAGAGGATTACCACTTTTGCAAACTGGCTAGGACGCACGGCATGAAAGTCTGGGCGGCGCCTTGGGCTAACCTTGGTCACATGGGTTCTTATTTGTTTGAAGGTCAACTAATACCCTCACCATAAGATTATCTTTTGGCTGTACGAGCGGCTTTACGAAAAGCATCCGCAGTAGGATACCCGGCTTGTCCGGGGCGCTTGGCAGGAAGACCCGCTTTGCGTCTTTTGTTTATGTTGTAGTACAAACCACGTTTAGCTTTAGGAGTTTTCATCTGCAATGCCACCTTCTCAGTGATGCTTTTGCTCTGGTAGCTGGTCCTTTAGATTTTCTAACAACGCCTTTCATACGAGCACAAAATGAATTATGTCTTGAACCTGATTTCTGGGGCGCTTTTAAGTTTGAGCCTGTTGCTCTGTTATATTTTGCCCGTCCCTTGGCAGTTAGTCCTGCCCCTTTGGATGCAGGGAGTTTCTCTTTTCTTCCTTGCGACAGACTAGTTGATTTAGCCAAAGCTCACTCCTTCCTTAAGCTGTGCAATGGTTAGTCCTTGTGTGTACTGAAAATGCGCCATTTCTTTAAATGTCTTCCAGTCTCCTGCCCACTCCAGTCCAGCTTGTTTGCCAAGCATAGCCACTGATTCCCACACGGGGTGACTTGTGTCCCAGTCTGGTTTGCCTCCTACAAGAGGCACAACATCAACAGCAACACGGTAATTATGGTAAGACTCACCACCTTTAGAATTGGTGACAACGTACCCTTTGGTTGTCCGTCCTTGGGCATACAAAGCATCCTGACTTTCAATATCGCGGTATGTAGATGTAATAAGCAAGTCAATATTGTTGTCCGCGCAAAGAGCCACAAAATGCTCAACCCTTTCTTTAACTTCAGGAAGTAATTCATCTAAACTCCTAGAATTAATCATTTGCTTGCAACTCCTTGAACTTTTTCGATGGTTCTAAGACCGCCTATGCCAAGCATACCCGTTAACAACTGCCAAAGATTATCATCAAGACCCGGCAAAGGAGGCAACACAACACCAAACAAACTTGCTATGGTTCCGCTCAGAGGGCGCAAAAGATATTGATAGGCTAAAGCAAAAGCACAAATCCAACCTATTGCTGGACGCCAACCCGATACAAAAAGATTAACATTTTTTGCTTCTTCAACATCTACTTGAACCTGAGCCATTTGCAAAGCAATGCCATTGTCCGCCATATGCTTTTGAAAATCCAAATCAAGTTCTTTAAGTTTTATTAAATCTGCGCCGGTCATACCAGACAATGTTTGCTGGATGCCTTCAACGGTTTTATCTGAAGCTCCTAATTTACTAGCCAAAAACTCCGCCGCGGCTCCTGCAAGTGGACCGCCTAACGCAGTGGCAATCGTTGGCGCAATTTGTTCAAGCCAATTCATTTATCTACCTTTGAATCAAGTTTGTCAAAAATTTTATCTAAAATACTTTCTAACTTGTCAAACCTAATATTGATTTCATCTTTGCGAACATAATGTGTTGGCAAATTAACTTCTAAATTTTTAATATCATCTTTTAAGTTTTTAACGGCAGACCAAAGCTCACGACCAAACCAACCCAAAACAGTAAGCGCGGCTCCTATTGCTAAATTAAAAATTTCTTGGTTTTCCATTTAATACGCCGCTGATGTTGCTTCATTAAGAATTAAAATTCCGCCTATGTTAACGCTTACAACCGCAGAGGTAGCGGCGCTACTGGCTATTTGAAAACGCAAATCTGTTCCAGCCGCGTAAGGGAATGGATAATGTCTTTGCACTTCATATGTAGTGTTGTAAGGAGTTTGAACAATAACCCTTTGCACGCCACTTGAAGAATTTGTTAATGCTCTATATGTTGTGTAGTTGGCAGTATTACCATTGAAAGATGAATATGCGCCGTATCTCCAACCGTAGAATGTGTACCCAGTTGGAACGGTATACACACCCATTTGAGAAGTTCCAATACTGGTGGTTACTCCTCCAACAGTTGTTGTATTTATCTGAGCGTAGACGTTACCACCGCCAGACAAAGTGACAACGCCACTTGGATTGGTAGCCGAGCCAACAGAAACCGCAATATTATTGATACGAAAATAGCTATTAACAGTAGTGACATTGGTCGTTCCATTCAGGACTAAATTCTCACTAAGAAGATTGTAATTAGCATCCAAGCCACTGATTGTGATAGTCGCCGTATCTCCTACCGCATTACTTACTAAAGTCATTGTGGAGGCGGACGACGGAAAAACATAATCTGCGGTGGTCATGTTCTCCCATACGGTTCTAAACAACCCGGCAGTAGCAGGCGTTGTTCCGTAAGCAAAGATGTTGGCGGGTGCGTGGTAAGGTATTTGTCCTCTTGAAACCTGAAGCTCAAAAGGCTCATATCTCCCATGCAGAGACATTGAAAATGTTGATTGAGCCATCAGTACACCTTTTTGCCGCCACCAGTAGTGGGAGATAGTTTTGTACTTACTGGGCGCTCAGAAAAATCAAAAACGCTTCTATAACCGCCTTTGGGCATTGTTCCGGGCGTCCAAACTGGTTGACCCATTTGAGTGTTATCAGATGGTTTTTGGGGGCGTACTGGCTTGGCGTATTTTTGCCCCCAATTTAAATTGTCTCCGCCTTGGGGTACGCTAGACTTCTTCTCTAGGTCTTTGTAATCCTTCATTTTTGCTCTCCTTGTTTTGTATCACTAAATAACTGAACACCACAAATATCAATAGAGTGGCTACTCTGTCCCACTCTGGACCCCACATGGTCCAACAAGCCAGAGCGCACGACATGGATAGACCCAAAATCGTGATGAGCCGGTCTGTAATGACCCCTAACGCTAGACGTACCAAGGCAACTGCTTCCATGAATATCCCCTTCTTTGTAAAAGATGTTCATAGTTTAACCTTATTCGTCATCATCTCCAACCCCAAAGCCACTTCCCCATTCATCATCTTGCATTTTCATCTTAATGGCTTCAAGTTTGAGCGCTCTATCTAAAACTTTGGTTTTATCCGTAATGGTTGCCTGTGAATCAGCCATAACTTCAGTCAGCATGGTTGAAATAGCTTTTTCCAGCTCTGGATTGATACCCTTGTCTTTGACTTTTTTAATCATCTTGTACCCATAGAATTGAAAGGTTGAGTAATGTAACCCAGTCCTCTGCCGGTTTCTGCGGTTAAAACATTGTTCAAAGCACGTTTCCAAAAACCAAGGGTGTTTTTGCCTTCAACTGTGCGCTCCAAAGAGTTCATAAAAACATTTGTTTCTGCTAATTGCTTAGGAGTAAGCAAGCCCGTAGTTTCCATAGCTGGACGTATTTGAAGGTTCCAAGCGCGTACCAAATTGGCAGGAGAAGTATCTGCTGTTTGTGCAATGGTGTTTTTAAGCGCGGCGTAAAGATTTTGTTTGGCAACTGGGTCAGCGGCAATAATGGGACCAACCTCATTCCAAAGGGTTCTATCACCCGACAAAATGACTTGCTGAACGCGGTTAACGTCAAAGGCTTTGCCAAGAATTTGATTTTTAATTTGTTCACCCTGAGCGCTGAGTTTTCCGGCTTCTTGCCTAATGGGTCTAGCTTCTTTCTCGGCTTCAGTGATACCCGCTTTACCCTCAGCTTGAGCCTGAGCAAGCATATCTGCCTTTTGCTTGGCAACCGCTTTAGCCGACGCATCTGCTTGTTTTTGAGCCTCAGTCATCACTTGACCAGCCGGAGCTTGCGCCGCTTCCTCAATGCCTGTTGCCGTCTTGTATTGTTCAGACAAAAATCTTTGCTCTTGCTCGGCGGCTTTTCTACGGATTTCCTCTGCCGCTTTTTGTGCATCAGTGGTAATTTCACCCGCTTTTTTCTCAGCGCCGGGCACCAAAGGAAAGGCTTTTGTTCTTAGCAAATCAGACAAGCTAGAGCGTTTAGCGCCGGTTCTCTCCGCTTGCGCCATAGTGGTTTGAGCATTAAGAAGGTCTTGCTGTAATTTAGGAAACTGCGGTAGCCAATCTCTCCAGTCGTTGATTTTCTTGGCAACAGTCTCAGCGTTAGCTGTGCGTAATTCATCCGCAATAAAACTACGAGCAAAAGGTTCCGCTTTGGTTGCGTCTTTGCCAAGCAAGTCAATAAAATCTTTTACACCTTGCTCAGATGAAAATACTTTTTTACCAACTGACGCGGCGTCTGCTGAATAACGTGAAAAATCAAAGTCTTCTTTGCCAAGCAGTGCGTCACCAATCTTAGACTGAGCAACACGCAAAGGCTCTGAATCTGCTTTGTACCGGTCTAAATAAGTTCTAATACTGGGCGAAAACTCTTGCATAATTTTTTCAACGCCCTCAGCCAATTTACCAGCTTGTATCTTGTCAATAGCGTCGTAACCCTGAACATCCAAGCCCATGGCTCTATCTCTCAAGAATCTACGCAAATTTTCCAATCCTTGAAAACTAACGGGTTTGCCAACAATAACGCCATCAATTTCTGTTCTTGGGTCCAAAGCTCTTTTAACTTGAAGTAACTGTGTCTTCATTTCAGGCACGGATACATTGGTTAATTTAGTTGTTGGGTTTTCAATGACGTTATCAATTTGCGTCATCAAAGACTTGAAAGCATTGGTATCGCTAACTCTGTCTCCTGTTTGTCCTCTTTGTTCTTTAATCAAAGCAAAGTTAAACGCATCTGCTTTAGTTGCCTCAGCATTGAGTTCTCTCTTTAGTTTCAAATCAGAAATAACCGGCTCAATAGCCTCTCTGGCTTTAGCAATTAATTCACTAGGACGCAAGGCTTCGCCTACACTGGCAAGAGCTTGTTTGCCACGCTCTAGGGCACCAGCGCCACTTGTACGAGCTTTTTCAGCCACCGTTCTAAGTCTATTGACTTGATTCTGTGCGTCCGCAATAACTCTCTGTGCTTCAGCTTGACCTTTTTTTAGAGCCTCTCTTGCATCAATCTCTTGAATTTGACGCACAGATGGACTTTCTTTTGCGGCGTAAGAACGAATTTGTTCTGCTTGTTTTTGTGCGTTGCTCAGTATTGCTTGAGAACGCTGTTGAGCAGTATCTATTAGTTGTTTAGCAGAGTTTTCAAATTGACTGGACAAACGGTCTACTTTAGATTGTGCCGCCGCGGTTTTTGCTCCGGCGGATGTTTTTGCCGCGTCAACAAGGTCTTGAGCTTGTCTTTCTAATTGAGAGGCTTGTGTGTTGTACTTGTCAACAATTTTTTCAGCGCCTTGTTCAAGTGAACTATATATTGATTTTTCAGGCGTTTCTTTTGGTGTGCCACCTAAATATTTTTGAGTTTGTTCTTTAATATATTGACGTTGAGTAGGAGATAATTCTTTTTCAGGTACACCAATATCTTTAATCAACGCTTTGGTTAACTCTGTAACGTCTCTTGCCGCGCCACCCGAAAACTTAACAAGTCCTGTTTTAATTAGATTACCAAACTCAGGCGTAATTGCTCCACCAGCAACTCTTAAAACTTCTTCAGTAACGGGAGATACTTTTGCTGATTTTGCTATTTGACCAACAGTTTCTTCGCCAAGACCACTAAGCATACCCATGCCTACATTAGCAACTGGACCCGCGGCTCTCATCATGCCGCCCATTTCCATCATCCCTATACCAAGGGGCGCAGTAGCTGGAAAACCACTTAATGCGGCTCCGGCTCCCATAAAAGCATAAGGCATGATTGGACCAGCAATACCGCCTCCAACAACAGATTCTCCTATTGCGCGAATAGCTTCTCTAGTCTCGGGCTTAGAAGGAGTAGCTCTTTGTTTAGGATAGACAAGCGCGGCGCCACCACCCGTTTCTGCTATTGGTTTAGCGCTTGATAAATCAAATCCTCCTGTTGAAGAATCGGTTTTTTTAGGCGCAGTAGGGGCGCTAGTCTGACTATCTTGACCAGCGGGTTGTGCAGTCGCTAAGTCAAAAGCCATTATTGAATCTCCTCAATTTCATTGTTTGGACCTACATACGCATAAGTACCGTTTTTGTCGCGTTTTAATACATATCCTCTTGCATTTATTGTTGGGTATCCTGTTGCTGGGTCTATTGGAGATTGAGTTTCTGCACCACCATTGGTTTTTTGTTGCTCTACAAAAGTATTAAATTGATCTAATCCATTACTTCTAGCTAACATATTTTGCATTTTTTCATTAACCAAAGTATTGCCATCAGGTCCAGTCAAAATGCGGTTAATGTCTTTTACGTCCCAAGAAACCACTTTGTTAATTTTGTCGATTGCTCTTTGAGCCGCATCAATTTGCTCTTTAGTTCCGCCGCTAACTTCAAGCGTTGTTTTAGCAATAGCCGCTTCTTGTTTAGCCAAAGCCAAGAACATATAGTAATTAATCTTTTGGTCGCCGCCAACTGGCGCCATTTTGCCAAGTTCATTGACACTGGCTTGTGTCACACCGCCGGGACGTCCCGCAGATTCAATATTAGCAATTTCCCTAATAGTTGGAGCCAACTCTTGTTGCAACGCTCTGTTTTGAGGTTCAGTCAATGTAGTTGCAAAATACTTAATCATTGCCGTAGGAACAGTTCTTTCTGATGTAAGAACATCGCCTACTCTTGGCACTTCTGAAGTTGAGGCGGCACTACCTAAGTTTTCTAAGTGAATACCAAGTTTATCTGCCGCCGTAGCAACTGCTCCGTTGTATCTAAACTGAATGACGCCACCAGCTCCCCCTCTGGCTGTTTGCGCTTTAATTTCAGCAAGTTCTTTTTGTTGTTTCATTTGCTCCTGATGACGACGTTCCGCCGCGGCTTCAGTTTGAGCATGAAGTTCTTTTTGTTGCAACATGGTTTCGGTCTTTTGCAAGTCGCCTTTAATACCTTCCATGTAGTTGTAAAACTTCTCTACGCCTTGTTTTTGAAGAATTTGTTTGCCAACTTGACCACCCATCTTAGCCGCCGCTTGGTTAGCGTAGGCTTCCGCTTCCTCTCTATTGTAGGCAAGCGTTTTCATTGCTCTATCAGCGTCTTTATAAGCATCATCCAAGACTTGTTTAACACGAGCCATGTTTTTGTCGTAAGTTTCTTTTTCTTTTACCCAAACGTCTTGTCTGCCTTTTTGCCAACCTTGCATCATTCCAGCCATGTTGTTTAAAGCGCCAGTGGTTGCTATTTTTCCATTACCGCCCATGGCAACACCAAGAACACCGACAAGACTAAAAAGAGTAGCCAAATCTTGTACGTTATCTTGGGTAGGATGAAACTCTGGATAAGGAAAGTTTTTGCGTGTTTCTTGAATACTTTGCTCAATTTTTTGAGCAGACTCCCTGTTTTGACGCGCAATGTCGGCTTTGGCTTGCGCTAAAAATTGTTCTTGCGCTTGTTTGTTTTCGCCAATTTGTTGTTCTAAACCAGTTTGTTGTTGAAGTAAACCAAATTGTTGTTGACGAACTCTGCCTTCTTGACCGGCTACGTCCTTTGATGTTTTGCCGCCAAAATATTGTTCTACGTTATCAGGAATACCGGGAATGCCTCCTAAATTAGTTCCAAGCGCATTACCGAGCGCAGGAGCCGGAGGCGCAGTAGGTGTTTCTGGCAAGGTATAAGCCGGAGCCAATGGCGGTTGTGGGTTGGTTGTTCCTATTGTCATATTGTTCCTCCTCTGCCAGTAGTGATTCCGCCAACGCTAGTAGGAACACCCGCCGCAATTCCAGCAAGCTGTGTATAGAAGTTAGTGCTTGCTTGGTTAAGCGCTTGGTCAAGTTGCATACCTTGTTGAATAGCGCCAAGAGCAATGTTGTCACCAATTTGAGAAACTTGCAGACCGTAGTTGTACTGATTAGTAAGTAAAGTTTGACGCAAATTTTCTAATGTAGCCGCGGCTTGAGCGCCTCCTACACCGCCTGTATTAGCCACTTGTTGAGCCAATTGAGCTTGAGCGGCTTGGTAAGACTGCATAGACTGAGGAGTTAATTCTCCTGCCGCGGCGGCTCTTTGAAGTTGAGCGCCAGTTTGTTGATAAGGTTGAGCAATGGTTTGTTGTTGAGCAATACCAGCATCTGTTGATTTAGCGGCTTGTTTTTGTTTATAAGCACCAAGAAGACCCAATCCCCCCGCTAAACCAAGCCTAGCAAGGGTTTGATTGCTGAGTCCAAGCGTTGTATCAGATGGCTGTGTAGGCGCTTGCGTACCCGCTCCGGGTAATTGATACTGTGATTGATCGCCTAATTGAGCCGTGGGAGGAGTTGTTAAACTGGGCGGAGTAATGCCGTAATTCGCCCCTCCTGTGAGTGAATAAGGGCTAAAGACCGGCGATGTTGAGGAAAACGCTGGTTGCGTTGCTCCTCCCATTGAATAATCTACTGATGGCGTAAAAGATGGCGCTTGGGCGGTTGTATCTATTGCTGTTGGAGTTGCGTTAATAGATGGTAATTCAGTAGGCGTAACCGTGGGTTGTGGCGCAACTGGAGAGGTTTCTGCTGGAGGTCCTGCGGGCGCTTCTCCACCAAGCCCAACGCCTTCATCGTCAAACTCTAACAATCCTGTATGAGGATTAATGGTGCCTGAGCCACCGCGTTTTTTAAGAAACTCAGCTTCTTTGGGCGTAATGTGGGCAAGCAAAGTATCTTTACCCCGACCTTTTGATTTTAAAATCTGAGCAAGACCCTTTAGGTCTATGTCAGCCATGGTTTCGGTCCTAAGAAGTTTTGCTATTTGTTTTGCCATTTATGCCCCCTGATTTGGGTTTCTGAGTGATTCTTTGTTCCAAACCTTTTTGCTTTTACCAAGGTTACTTGAACCAAAAATAGGCGCTCCAATATCGCCAACATTTAATGCTTGAGCAAGAGCTGAAGAACCGGGGGTTGTTCCGGCTTGGGGTGTTGCAGTTGTGAGTGTTGAGCTAGAAGTTGTTGGTCCTGCCGAAACCGAAGCCGAACCAGTTCCTGTTGACGGCAAAATGTATTTATCTAATGCGGTGGTAATTCCTGCTTTTTCAAGACCAGAAATTAATTGATCTGTTGTAGAAGCCCCCGGACCCGGCGAGCCTACCAAATAATCAACTCCACCACTAATCAATCCTTCTTCAATTGCAGTTTGAGGTTTTGTACCTGTTGCAAAAGCGCCTCCAGCAGTTCCTAATCCTTTGCCAACTGCCTGAGAAGTGGGCGCATCTGAAATAATGCCGCTATCTTGAAAGCCGCTTGATATAGCGCCTGAAACAGCTCCTGCTTCGCCTCCTTTTGTAGCTCCTTTAACAACATCCTGCCCAGTAGCCGCCGCTTGCGCCGCTCCAAGACCAGCCCCTATAACGGCTTGACCCGCCGCGGTTGCCGCAACAGTCCCTGCTTCCGAACCAAGTAAAGCAGAACCTATCTCTGGAGCAAGCTCTGGTTGAAAAACAGAAATAACAATTCCAGCAATAGGCGCCGCATAAGTAGATATATCAGACCAAAAACTCATTGCATTACTCCTGTTTGACCCGTTTTAGACATATCTTTAACCACTTTACCAATCATTGCAAAGTAAGCAAGCATCTGATAATCAATTCCGGGCTTCATTTCTGCCTCATCAACCACTTTATTTTGCAAAACAGCTTGTTTAAACACCGGATATAAAGCCTTGTCTTTTATTGTTGCTCTAGCAAATTCACCCAAATCTACTAACAATTGAGGACTTACACTGTGTTTTTTCAACAATTCTAATACTTTTTGCCTCAGACCCTCTAATTTTTTTTGGGGGGAAGAATCATTTTCTTTAGGCGGCTCAAAAGGTTTTAATGCCTGAGGAGAAGTTTTTGGAAGGGTTTCTGGTGTGGTTGCCATATTAATACAATCCTAGTGCAGAAGCAATCTGTTCATGAATATACAAATGACTTGCTATCCAATCATAAAAATCTGATTCATTATTGAAATCAACATCAAGCATATTAAAGGGATTATTAAGGTCTAAAAGAGACGCAAAAGCCTGATGTTCTACTTGATGAGCAAGCAACCAATCATCTAAGTTGTCTGTATTGGCATCCGTAATAGGAAAGACCGGCACAGAAATACCTAAATCCATAAAAGTGTTTTGAAAGAGTTTGTGTTGAGTTCCATTCTCAAACAAAAACTCTCCCAGTGATTCAACATCACCGTATTTCACAATGGATAAAGTATCAAAATTCATTTATAGACCATCTCCCGGCGTAATGTAAACAGTTGCACTTCCGCTTGCTGTAATACCAGCAAAATACCAATTAGGTGCAAACGTAAGTATTTCATCTGTACCCGATAATAAAGGATAGGCAGACGCATTGCTTGTAATTACAACAGCATTGTTAGCCGCGTTTGAGGCTGTGTTGCCTATACCTAAAAATACAGTTACGTTTCCAGAATTAATTATTCTGTATTGATTTCCACCAATTGTTGTAGACGGAACTTGAACACCAGTAGGCGTAGCTGTATTAGCAGTAAAAGTTACTGTATTTCCCATTGGGGTAAAAGCATTTGTACTCATTTTTTTAATTTTCCATTATTATCAAAAAATTGCCACCCAGCTCCGCCAAGTGGTGAAAGGTTAAGTGACATTTTTTTATATCCTTAAAAATTAAGATGAAATTGCACCATAAGTCTTCCAAACAGCAGTACCAGCAAATCCTGCTGTTACACAAACCCATCCTACATATCCTCCTGCTGATGGAGCTGAATTTATTACTATATCCCCAGGCAAATAATAACCTGATGATGGTGTTGAAGTGCTAGTAAATTGTCTTCCACCACCATATACAGTTAAATCATGCTGAGTGTCTGATTGGTAATTAAATAATATGGTTGAATTATGATGGTTAGTAAACTGGAATGCTTGTGTTTTATAAGTATTATTTAATACAACACAAGAAGTTGCACCAGTATCAACATAAACATAACAATTTGGTTCAGGAGTAGTTAAAGCAGTATTTTGAGGATATTGAGTTACATCATCATTAGAACGAACTCCAGTCCTTCTCAAAACTTTAATTGAACTTTGTAAAGGCAATATTGACATATTTGGATAAAGTGTTAATGTCCAATATGGATCAGCATTTATTTGTGAAGCCAATGCTGACCATGTCATTCCTGCCGCAGCAATAGTGTATGAAAGAACACCACTTGAATAAAGTCTAATTGTGCTTGAATCATCAACAGAATAAGTTGCTGCACTTCCAGCAGTATTAGTTAACAATCCACCTACTTGTCCATCTATAAAAGTATTTCCAACAACACTTGAATTTGCAGAATTTATGTAAACACCATAATAAGAACCATATGGGTCTTGTTGATTTACATCAACTAAAGTATTTTGAATTACATTTATCCCTAAACAAGTGCTATCAATATAAACACCATTTTTGTATGCAAAGTTAACTGTATTACCAACTATTTGAGAGTTGATAGTTTTAAACATATAAATGGCATCTTCACAAACACTAATTTGGTTGTTAGATATGTTTATATTACTTATTGTGCTACTTGAATCTAAACCAACATATATACCTCTTTCTGGCACATTGTAAATTTGATTGTTTTTTATAGATACATCAAAAATATTATCATCACTAACAATAATTCCATTTTTTATGCCATAACCAGTAGCAACTCCAACTGGATTGCCAATCACATTATCTGCTACTAAAACATTATTTGAATAAGCTACATAAACACCACTAATATAATTAGCATTTGTAGCATTTGTATCATTGTAAATTGTGTTACCAATAACATTTATATTTTGAGCATAAGTTATTGTTGTATCAACATAGCCTACTGCAATACCAGCAGTCCCTTGATTGTTAATACATACATTATTTGAAATTACAGCATCTGTGGAATAACTAAAATATATTCCATTATCACCCCCATTATAAAAAGCATTTTCATCAACTATTACATCTTTGCAATGATACATCCATAACATACCAGATGTAGCAGTATTAAAAGTACAATTTGTAATTTTAATATTTGAATAAATACCAGTACCTTGACCTTGAACTTTAAAAGCAGTATATCCGTTTTTAAATGTCAATCCATTAACATTTAAATTACTTGCATTTGCATTATTAGAACTTTGAATTGTAAAAGCATCATATCCTGATGTTGTAGTACCTGTGTAATTTAAAGTAGCATCTTCACCAAATATAAAAACACCAGAAGCTGAACTAGATACAGTTAAAGTTAATTGAGTTGAATATTTATAAAGACCTTGTGGAAAAAATAATGCTCCACCTGATGCTAATGTATTCAAAGCATTTTGTAATGCAGTAGATGAATCATTTGTTCCAGTTGGGTCAGCACCAAAATCGAGAACAGAAACAGATTCTGCAAACTTTTGATTGATAGGTCTGTTTACTGCACCAGTAGAACCTTGGTCATATTTTGGAACTAATGTTGTCATTTTTTATCCTTATGCTTTCGGTGTTAATGACGCTACTTGAGATTGTAGGGTTGTTACTTGGGCAGAGAGTTCTTGAATGGCTTTTGTTAAAATTGAAATCATATTGCCTTCAACAATACCCAAAAATGATTCAATTACCGCAGGAGTAATTACATTTCCCGCCTCATCTTTTACTTCATCGGTAATGGTACAAATACTTTCTTTAATAATACTATTTACAAAATTTGTTTCCGATAATGCAGTTTGTACTTCTTGAGCTAAAAATCCTACTGTTACATTTTTTGTATCAAAATCATGTACTGCGTGTTTTTTCCAATTAAATGATACTGGGTTTAGCTTATTTACTAATGTTAATGAACCAGTTAAAGGAGTTACATTTGTTTTGTAATTAGCATCTGATGTTGCAATAGTGCTTGACGTAGCAAATATTTGACTATTAACTTGTAATTTATATGAACCATTAGAACTTGTATAACCAATCAACAAATTACCAGCGTTAGTTAAACGCATATCTTCTACGTACTGTCCTGCTGTTCCACTATAACCTTGCCATACAAAATCATCGTATCCACTAGAGTTTTGGACTACACCGAAAAAATCTTGGCTTGTTGCACCAAAATTAGTAAAATTAATTCCACCATATGAGTTTGTTGCATTACCAAAATTTATTCTGATTTGACCACCAACATAAGAATTTGCGCTATAACTTGTTGTGGCTGTTGTGTCTACTCTAACAACTGAATTTGAATTAGGTGCAGTAGAACCACCATTTACGTGTAAAAATGAAGCAGGGCTAGTTGTACCAATACCCAAACGGTGATTTGTAGCATCCCAAAATAAATTAGAATCTGTTGATAAAGCATTTGATGTTGAACCAAAAGGTATATAACCAGCAGTAACACTTGTTAATCCAGTTCCACCTTCTGCCGTTGTAATTGGCGTAGATAAAGAAGAAATTGTTGCATTGGTTAATGTGACATTACCAAAAGAAGTAACAGTACTTCCTAAAGAGACAGAGGTATTTCCAATAGTTACCGAATTATTTGTTAAAAAACTATTGGGAAATGTTGTCTTAACGCTAGATATGGTTGCGTTTGTATAAGTTACATTATTTTCTGTTCCACTTGTAATTGTTACATTAGCAAGAGTTAAATTACCAACCGTAGATGTTGTGCTACCTAGTGTTAATGTGGCGTTACCAAGCGTGATTGTGCTATTTGCTAAACCTGTATTGGGTATAGTTGTAGAAGCAGTTACATTTCCTGTGCCGTCATTTCCGTAAAGATAACCTGTTAAACCCGTTGTAGAAACATTTGCCAAAGCAATATTTCCTAGTGATGTAGCTGTGCCACCAAGAGATATTGTTGTGTTTCCAATCGTGATGGAACTATTGGATAACTGGCTATTTGCAATACTACCTAGTGTTCCACCTAACGTGATATTTCCACTAGATGTTACGTTTCCAGTAAGTGTTATTCCGTTGACAGTGCCGTTACCCTGCACCTGTGTGACAGTACCATTTCCAAAAGCACTTGTATTAATAAGTTGTACTGTTTTTAACATAATTTATCCTGTAAATTCAATAATGTCGCCAACATTTAAAGAACTTGCAAAAGTTACTGAAGTTCCATTAGATGCTTCTGTGTAATTTAATCCAATAATTTGTTTGCTTCCATTAACGTAAACTTTCAAACTATTATTACCAGCAGTAAAATTAGGAGTAACAGCGTATGTTGTTGTTACATTAGATGTCACTGTTAAATTGCTAGATAAAGCATAAATAGTCGCAAAATTTGCGTCCAATTCAGACAAAGGAACTGGACTGGTTGCCGTTGCAAAAGTAAATGGAACTGTACTCATTTTAAAACCTTACTCTTAATTCGTGTTCAAATTCAAATGTGTTAACAATAAATCCAGCAGTATTAGATGTTAATGTTAACCCTAAATATTTACCATATTGTCTTGCATCATTTTTATATAAAAAATACCCAAGCGTATCTGTCCAAGCAATTTGATTGCCAGAATTGTTTGTCCAAGGAATAATAGTTCCATAATTGTTTATCCATGTTGCTTCATCTATTAAAGTTACAACTGGACTAGAACCATATTCAGAATCAACCGTTACATTCAAAGGCGCACCCGCCGCGCCTGTTGCTTCAATTCCAAATTTTGTTGCTTGCTTAGTTCTGATAGGGTCGCCCATATCCATCAAAGCAGTTTGAACATAACTTGATATAGCATCAGATGTGTTTGAATAAAGTTGATATAAGGTTGTTCCGTCTGTGCCATATAAATTTACTTTTCCTCCAACTGGCGCAGAAACTATGTATTGCAAATTATTAACACCGCTGGTAAAAAACCATTTCTTTTCAAAAAATACTGCTTGTATATAACGGTTTGAAGTGCTAGTTCCTTGACCGCCTTGATAATAAAAATTAAATGCGGCGCATAAAATATTGTTAATGAGTACCTGACCGCCATAAACAGCGTGCGTTGCAAATTCAATATTGGTAAAAATACCATCAAGAGGGTCACTAATTTTTGATGTGGTTGAGCCAACCAGCGCATAAATTCCATAATTGTTCATGAAAAGAACGGAGCGAAAATATGGAAATATGGCGTATGGCAGTTTTGTGCCAACAGAAGCAGATACGTTTGTATTGGTAAAAATTGTAGAACCAGTAGAAGTTACCCTAACATCTGAAAATACATTGATGGAATCGTCGCCAAAAATATATAAAAAATTATTTGCAGAAAGCAGTTGTTGAATGTTGCCGTGCAAAGTAGAGTCTGAAATGTTGACGTTGCCTGCGGACACAGAAATAAAATCTGAATAAGACCCGGCGGCTGAATAGTAAACCGTTCTTCCTTGGGCAATCCAAACACGACCAGAGAATGATGCAATGCCCACGTTTTGAGATGTACTCACAATCGCCGTAGCGGTTGCGTTGGTAGTTGCTCCGCCCCCAGTAATGGTAACTGTGGGCGCTGTGGTATAACCAGAGCCGGGGTTTGTCATTACAACTTCAGTAACAATTCCTCCGGAAATAATAGCTGTACCCGCCGCACTGGTTCCTCCGCCTCCTGTAATCGTAACAACGGTATTAGCGGCATTTGTATATCCTGCTCCACCAGTATTAATTTGCACATAAACCGTTCCCGTTGCAAATGTTGTATATCCAGCAACTGCGGACGCCCCACTTCCTCCACCACCAGAAAAACTTATTGTGGGCGCAGTGTTGTATCCTGAACCAGCATTTGTAAGGATAACTGATGTAACTAAACCAGTATCTACAACTCCAGTAGCTGTTGCAGTTGTTCCACTTGGAGGAGCAGAAATTGTAATAGTTGGGGCGCTGGTATACCCTGAGCCGGGATTGGTAACCGTTAGTACAACCACGTTTCCGTTTTGAATACCCGCAGAAATGGTTGCGCCTGAGCCTCCACCACCGCTAACCGAGACAGACGGCACCGATGTATAACCAGAGCCAATGTTGGTGATGTTGGTTGAGATTAGTGTTCCAGCGCCGGTTGTAATGGTTGCTACTGCTGTGGCTTGTATGCCATTTGCATTGTTAGGCGCAGAAATAATAACATTAGGAGCAGAGCTGTAACCAGAGCCTTGGTTTGTAATTCCTATGGCATTGACCGAACCCACAAATATTAAATTGGTGGTATCCCATGTAAAGTAACCTTTGTTGGGGTCACTGATTAAGGCTTCGGTGTTTTTCCATTGACTGACATTGATATTTCCTGTGGTGCTAAAAGTTCCAATTGGCGCCACATTGCCTTTGGTTAAATTTTCAATATTAACGTATTCACAACGACCATCTATTTCAAAAGCCAACAAATAATCTGTTAAATTAAGATTAACAGAGGCTAAATAAATAACGGTGTTAGCAAAAGTTACTCCTAAATTGGTATATGTAGGCGTAATTTTAAGATTGCCAAAACCAATAGGCATGGCATTTTCTAGCCATGAAAATTCAGCTTCTTCTATGGCAGTGCGGTTTGCCTTGGTGTTAACGCCTTTAAATTGCTTAACAACCTTGTATGATTTTTTTTGTTCTGCGGATGCCATTTAGAATAAACTCGAATAAGGGTCTGGCATCCTCCTAGTAAATGTAGTTGCCAGTACAGATTGCATATGCTTGGTGTATTCTTGTTTGTATATTTCGGCTTCGCCAAAAGACTGTTCGTAGTATTTTGCAAGATACGCCGCGTAAAACTGTACGGGTGAGTAATATGGGTCGTTGATAGAGTCTACATCACTAAGATTTACCAAAGGTGTTGGCAATATTACGGTATCTACTTCGATGGTGTAAACCTGATCTGGAACTGGCGAGATGTAAATGGTCTGTTGACCATACACAGAAAAACAAATAGGTCTTCCAATATAGTTTTGCCAAAAACGCAACTGTGCATTGAATTGGGTCCAAGGCAAATAGCGCATGGGAACACGGGTATTTCCCCAGTACAAATTGATATTTAAAACGTCCAGCGTTTGCAAACCTTGAGGCAAGCAAGAAAACTGAATTTGCTCACAAGGAGCCACATATTGCAAATACGCCGAACCATTTTGAAAGGGCGTACTGGGTGGGTAATTTTGATAGATGGTGGACGAGCCACTAGGGTAAGCAGGCGGCGTTGAGCCTAAAGTACCAGCAGTTGTAACTTGATAGATAAAAATATTTGAAAAAACATAATCACCAAGGTTGACAGCTTGGTTTGCGACCCAATTATATGGATATGCGCCACCGGGGACTGGGGTACATGGGGCTTGCGAAACTTGAACAGTTCTTAAGCAACCAGTATCTCGGACAACTCTTTCCCGAGCCGAATTGATATTGTCAATTAGCTGTTGGTTGGTGTAGAAATTTGCATTTGCATCATGCAATAAATTTCTAACTTGATAAAGATAACCCGAGAGAGTTTGAGCCATTGACCTTCCATCTTATGCGTGGACATTTCCCCCCGCCCTCTTTGAGGAAGGAAGGGGTACTCTTTCCATCACCGGGGATAACGAGTGATTCTGTTTTGGAGGTTCTAAAGAAATTTGAATTTTCTCTAAAATCTCCATGCCTTGAGGCAAGTCATTTTTTGTTTTGATAAGACCAAGTCGCGTTAGATACGGTTCTTTGTCTTTGTCGTGATAACCAAATATGTGATTAACAGCATCATCAGGAGCCTCCACTGTTTGATTGACCGGAAAGGTGTACACCTGAAAGGCGTAGTCAAACACTATGGGCTTTTCCCAATTATTTGTTACAAACATAATTATCCCCTATCAAAACAAATTAAAAAGTTACAACGTCTCCGTACACGCGAATATCACAAGTGTTGGAGTTACCAGACACAGTGTTGATGTTCACATACAAAGCTGAAGTAACTGCACCTGATACAACCGTGTTTCCGTTATAAGGTGAAGCAATTGTCAAATCTTGGTACAAACCAGTTCCTGTGAGTGTCACTTGGGCATTTGCAACAACAAGGTTTGCACCGTCGTTGGTTGTTCCAATAGACACATAAGCACTTGATAAGCTACCAGACGGATTTTGCAGAGTAATTCTTCTGATTATGATTCCGCCTGAATTGGCTGTTGCTCCGCCCTTAGTCAAGCCACCACTCAAAATGGGAAGTGCAATGACCGCATTTCCTGATGTATTGAGTTGAGTAGCCTGAATAACAGCCACACGACCATATCCAAAACTGTCAAGGTAATACTGACTGACTGAATCTGGACTAGCCATGTGTTACTCCTTAGGTTGGTCCAACAAATGTACCTGAGACAGCATAACCACTGTTTACGCCATACAGCGTTACAGTGACGTTGCCACCTAAAGACAATGCTTGAACATTAGAGCCGTCAGACCAAACAATTCCTGCTGTGTTGTTTGCTACAACATTGGTCCACGTTGCCGCAGACAAGTTGTTTGAACTGTTAAATTGAATAACTACGTTAGCTGTTGGCAACAACTGGTAAAAGCCCACCGGAACGGTGACACCAGCGGTTGTTGCAGTAATGTTAGATGCTTCAAAATATGCACCAGCAGTGTTGGTTGCCGCATTGGCTAATAGAATTTTATTGGGTGAAAGTGACATAATTTACTTCCTTATAATGAAATAGAGTTGTAACCCGTCACTTGAGTCATGGTCTTGGGCTTGGTAGATACCAATTCCGCAATCATAAGCACAGCGCCCACATAACCAATTTGCCAGTTAGGCAGTGTTGATTCAAATCCTGTAAACACAAACGAACCTTGCTCATGGATGTAGAGCGATAGATAATTCATGTTAAGGAAATAAACAATACCTTCAGGACAATAAGGGTCTGGATAGATAGGCACACCAGCAACCATTAAAGCGCGGAATGCCGCTTGAGGACCGTTGCCATCACCATCAAATCCGTTTCCGGGTGTAATAACATACTGCTCTTGACCCACAAAGTCTTGCGCCAAAAGCGTCCAAGTTCCAAATCCGCAAATACCAAAAGTAGGCACTTCAGCGCCACGTTTTACGGTACCAGAAATGTACTGAAGAATGTTTTGTCTTGTTGGGTTAACGTTACCAGCGGCGTACTGAGTTGAGCCCCACCATTGATAAGTTGAACGAGAAATATTTCCATAGGTGCCAGACGAAGAGACAGCGGCTGGTAATCCAATAAATTGTTGGGTATTGGTTGTATTGTTATACAACGCAGTAGCCATCGCATCCATCATGACGTTTGTGGCGTCATTCATACGAGCTTCAATTAATGGAATAATAGCGGCGTCTTGCTGTACCGCGCCCTCCATACCGAGAAACGGCACTGGAGCAATCATTAGTTTCAGATCAAATTCAGCATTGTAAGCACCTTGTTGGACGGCTGGCTGGTTAAATGAACCAGAATAATCCGACCACTGGGCGTTCACAAATTGCGAACCTTGCACTGGAACTGTTACTGAAGATACACCACCTGAGGCTTGTTGACTGTTTGCAATCAACGCCGCAAGTAAAGGCGTACTGTTATAAAGTTGAACAACCAGCTTGGGGATGAACGCTCTAC